>Ga0209508_1000010_pt1 | contig 242095 bp, 216 predicted proteins | sample AD_UKC129_MetaG_FD_184427 | JGI IMG/M metagenome (GOLD analysis project Ga0209508, IMG submission 184427) | Active sludge microbial communities of municipal wastewater-treating anaerobic digesters from Canada - AD_UKC129_MetaG (SPAdes) (version 2) | ecosystem: Engineered > Bioreactor >...
CCAGGAAATTTTTTAATTTATTACATTTCGGACAGCGGCCCGTTGTGTATAATATTATTTTTGCCATGCTTTACGTCCCTCTGATTTTTACTCTAATTCTTAATCTGATTTTTAGTTACCGCTTTTGCACAGGTTTCTTCCCGCTCTACATATTGTTTTTATTTACATTGTCGGCGGGATGAGCGTGCAGGTGCATAGTGCATTATAGCAATAAAACAAAACCCATGCGGGCCACTATTACCTCAGTTAACCCTTGTAATTCTTATAAACGTTAATTATAAGTCAGCAATATCGGAAAAAGGTGCGGCTTCCAGGAAGCGCCCCCTCTGATATCCTTTTTCCCACGCTAATAAGTGGAAATGACCTTTATTTTAAGGTAAATATTCTAAATGCCATATCACTTAATAATGGTTTTTTAACCTAGGTCTGGATACAATAACCCCTTTGTTTTGTATTCAAAGATCCTCTATTTGTTATCAAATCTGATAACAAACTTAATGATTCCTGTTTTTGAAAAACTGCATTATATAAGGAAACAATTTCAATCACGGAGGACTTTAACAGATATCTGCAGCCTATTGGAGGGGACAGGTATGGTTAAGATGTATAAGACATTATTCCTTGAGACTCTATAAAATAAGATTAAAAAATTTTACCTGCTTTCAGCGTACTATTGTAAAATCTTTTTCTTCTGCTCAGTCTTGGGAATCTATACCTGGGCATTTCCTTTATATTCATTTTATCTTTTCTATTCTTTTTAGAAAATCTTTAATCTTCCTGAAAGATTGGAAATTACAAAAAAGCGTTATATCATGGTTCGGTTATATCTCATCAAGCAGAAAAAGAGGTGTCACTTCATAGAGAAATTATTATCTTCCGGCTGCAAGCCCCTTGATGAACTTCTTGGAGGAGGTTTTGAGAAAGGCATTGTAACTCAAATCTTCGGACCTGCAGGAACTGGGAAAACAAATATCTGTATCCAGCTTTCGGTAGAATGCGTAAAACAAGGGCAAAGAGTCATTTACATAGATACTGAAGGACTTTCTCCTTCACGTTTCAGGCAGATTGCAGGGGAAAATGCAAAAGAAATAGCAAAGAGCATCATCATCTATGAGCCCATGAATTTTGAAGAGCAGTATGCAGCCGTAAGAGAGGTGGAAAGAATAGCTGGAGAGAATATCGGTCTCGTGATCTTGGATTCTGCAACCTCATTCTACAGGTTCGAGCTTGAAGACGATGAAACAAGCATGAAAAGCCGCAGAGAACTTGCCAACCAGATAGGATTTTTACATGCCCTAGCCCGCAAATATGGTTTTGCCGTAGTCATAACCAACCAGGTATATTCAGATATTGCCTCAGGAGGGGTGCGCCCCCTTGGTGGCAGTTCCCTGGAGCATATCTCAAAGACGATTATCAGACTGGAAAAAACAGGCGAAGGAACCAGGCGCGCCATCCTGTACAAACATCGTTCTCGTCCTGAAGGCTCAAGTGCTGAATTTACAATTACAGCTGAAGGAATTCGCTAAATAGGTCAATTACTAAACAATTGCTAAGCAGAGCAATTGCTAAGAAAAACAGAAGATCAGAAAAATTCTTCAAAAGCCTTTTAATAGTTATTATGGGCAGAGAAAAAGTTAAATTCTGGCTGAAAACAAACTTAAGTCTGAATAGGAAACATATAAGATGCCTGAATATCTGGGACTTCTCGTTTGCTTTTGCAAGAATCTCTTCTCTGAATTTTAACGTTCCCGGGTTCCAGCTATAAATTCTTCAGTCCGCCTGTAAGCCTCATCGTCAGGGTACTGAATAGCAGGATGTTTCATGAAGTAGGAAGCCGGGGAATATAACACTCCTCCTATTCCGCGGTCAAGAGCCAGTTTGCAGCAGCGAATAGCATCGATTACCACACCTCCAGAGTTAGGAGAGTCCTCAACCGATAGCCTGAGTTCAAGGTTCATGGGCACGTCCCCAAAAAGCTTACCTTCCATTCTCAGGAAACATACTTTATTGTCCTTTTGCCAGGCTACGTAGTCACTGGGTCCTATGTGAATATTATAGTTCTCAAGCTTCCGGGAAAGTACGGACTGGACGGCTTCAGTCTTCGATTCTCTCTTGGAGGCAAGCCTATCCCTGTTAAGCATGTTTAGAAAATCAGTGTTTCCTCCGGTATTGAGCTGGTATGTTCTTTCGAGCTTTACGCCTCGCTTTTCGAAAAGATCTGCAAGAACTCTGTGTGTGATAGTAGCTCCAAGCTGGGCTTTGATATCATCACCAATAATCGGAATATTTTTCTCCTCAAATCTTTTTGCCCACTCAGGATCACTTGCAATAAAAACAGGCATGTTGTTTATGAAAGCTACCCCTGCTTCAAGAGCACATTCAGCGTAAAAACGGGCTGCTTCTTCAGAACCTACAGGCAGGTAATTGAGAAGCATTTCGGCACCTGATTTTTTAAGTTCGTTTACGATATCCTCTTTTGTAGCTTCCTTTTCTTTGCTGACAACGAAGGTATAATTCTCATCATAATTTTTCATATGTTCAGAGACTCCATCAAGGACTCTACCCATCTTAACCTTCACACCTGTGGATGGAATATCAGGGCAAAAAACCGCTGTGCAGTTCGGGGGAGCAAAAATAGCCTCGGAAACATCTTTTCCTACCTTCCTGGCATCGATGTCAAAAGCAGCAACAACTTCTATATCGCCCGGCTTATATCCTCCAATTTCCCTGTGCATCAATCCGATGGGCTCTCTATCTTCAGCCTTATAGTATTCAATGCCCTGTATCAAAGAGCTTGCACAGTTTCCGATTCCTGCAATTGCTATTTTTATTTTTGTCATAAGCGCTTACTCTCCGATGAATGCCCAGATTCTCATAAACCGCATTAATGAAATGACAGATCTTTTATGATTTCTGAAATCTACAGATTCAAGGATTTAGGAATTTAAGTTCACTGAGCTCAGGAGTTATATTCCTGAAATTACGACTTCTTGTATCTTAACTATGGATTTTAAACCTTGCCTTATTTGTTCTGTTACTCTATAAACCTATTATATGTAAGTTTTCCTTTCTAGGGGGAAATATTACATTTATTTATATACTACATATACCTTATTCATTTTTTAGACAAATTTCCATTCTGATGATTGGATATGGGGCTTAATCTGCTACAATTTTTCCAGTTATTCTGAAGTTTAAGGCAATTTCTTTAACATAATTATGCTTTAATTGATATAGCTGTATTTTAGTTAATATATTCTCGTTTTAATTGACATAATTTATCTTTAAATTTCTCGGTTGCACTAATGATGCGAAAAAATAGAGATTAACGAATTCTGCTAGTTGAATAGGTTTTTATCTGATGGGAAGCTTGAAAGGAAAAACCGGAAATTTCTCCGGCAGAATCTGATGCTTACACTGGAAAGTGATCTAATGAGGACAATTGATTGGAAGGACGAATCAAATTCCGTAGTGCTGGTAGACCAGACCCTGCTCCCAAAAGAGTACAGGATAATAGAATGCAAAACCCTGAGTTCTCTCTGTGAGGCTATAAAATCTCTCAGGATAAGAGGCGCGCCTGCTCTCGGTGCAGCAGGAGGTTTCGGAATCGCCCTTGCAGCTTTCCTGAGTGAAGCCAAAGATATCGAAACAATAACAAGGGATCTCGAGGTTGCAGGAAAAACTCTTAAGTCAACTCGCCCGACTGCAGTAAATCTTAGCTGGGGCGTGGACAGAGTCCTGAGAGCTATTTCGGATGCCTTTGATGTACAGGGAGTTCGGGATATTGCCCTTCAGGAAGCTAAAGACATTGCAGAAGAAGATGTAGCCATCAATAAGTTGATAGGCAAGTACGGGGCAAAACTTCTGAAAGATGGGGATACCGTACTCACACATTGCAATGCAGGCAGGCTCGCTTGCGTGGATTGGGGTACGGCTCTTGGAGTTGCGCGCTCGGCCATTGCTGAAGGCAAAGAAATCAAGGTTATTGCCTGTGAGACCAGACCTCTGAATCAGGGAAGCAGGATCACTACATGGGAGCTGATGCAGGATAATATTCCGGTAACCCTTATTTCGGATTCCATGGCTGGATGGGCAATGCGGCAGGGACTGGTAGACAGCGTGCTTGTAGGAGCTGACAGAATTACCCAGGATGTCGTTTTCAATAAAATAGGCACATATTCCCTTTCTATTCTTGCAAAAGAGCATGAAATTCCCTTTTATGTAGCAGCCCCTATCTCAACCTTCGACTTCGATGGCTGGGAGGGCAGCGTAAAAATTGAAATGCGAAATCCGGATGAACTTCGCTTTTTCGGCTCTGAGCAGCTTGCCCCGAAAGATGTGGAAGTTTACAATCCTGCTTTTGACGCAACTCCCATGGAAAATATAACTGCAGTAATTACTGAGAAAGGAATATTTTACCCGCCCTTCCTGCTGGATGAAGTACTTGTTTGAGACTGCCTGCTTAAATAACGCAATGTATTCTTTTCAACCCTTCCGAATCCTGGTTGTCAAAATATCTCTCTGCTGGATTTATATATCAGAAATGTAAATTATGTGATTACTAAAGTTAACAGGAAATTTAACAGTTATGTTAAATTTTCCAGATTTCGATTGCGAATTTCCAGATAATTATTTTATCATTCACCAGGGCAATCTTTTACAGGCAGATATATAGCAATGGAATTCATATTCAATTAAAGAAACTATTCTAATAAATGCGTTCACAGGTGTTAATATATGGCTAAAAAATCAGGTACCGGGCTTCAGTCCTCTGCAGGGCTCATGCGCTACTATGAAGCAGATAAAAATGCAATTCAAATCCAGCCCAAAACAGTGCTGATTGTCGGCGCCATTACCGGTATAGCAGTATTATTCTTAAGTGCTGTAAACGGCGTCTGGCCGTAACTGGAATTTCTTCGGCAGGGTTCCCTTGAGCAGGCAGGATTCAGGGAAAAAGGCAAGCAAATACAGGGCTTCTTCAAGGATCAGAGCCTCTAAACCCGCAGTTCTTCTTCTGGGTTTTCTTTTTATACTTGTGGGTATTTTTGGAATTCTGTATAACCCATCAGGCTCAGCAGACGCTGAAGCTTCCTGGGAGGTCTCGGAAGCAGGCATCCTAACTTTTCCAGATCGAGAGGTGCCAGTTTTTTCAGTTAAGGAAATCGAAGATACGTACGCCCCTGAAAATCCGGATACTTTAAAACTGCTGTCTTTTGAAAGCCGTGGGCAAAGAATCCAGGCTCTCTTAAGAATTCCTGCAAACTCCTCCTCTTCTCCGGGTCTTGTCCTGCTGCCTGGGGCAGGGATTAGCAAAGAAGCCGAGCAGGGTCTGGCTGTGGAACTCTCTAAAATGGGGTATGCGACTCTCACTCCTGACCAGCGTAACCTAGGCAGCATAAACATAGAAAGAGATTTTGAATTTTTCAAAGCCGGTCTTGAGCCTCTCGAATATACCATGGTTTACGATGCCCTTAAAGCCTCAGACGTGCTTGCAGCCCAGCCTGAAGTTGATCCTGAAAGGCTTGCAATTCTCGGGGAAAGTAACGGCGGAAGAATTGCAGTTCTTGCCTGTGCCCTTAACCCTTCCCTTAAAGGAGTTATCGCGATCAGCACCGCCGGCTACGGCACTGAGAACCCCGATTCTGCACTTACAAACGATCCCGAAACTTACCGTTTTTATCGCTCAATCGACCCTAACACCTATCTTGAAACCCTGCCGTCTGCAAAATTCGTGCAGATTCATTCTTTTAATGATACCGTAATCTCTCACGATCAGGCGCTCCGAACCTTTGCCCTTGCAAAAGAGCCAAAAGCGATGTATAACGTCACTGAGGCAGCCCACGGATATACGGGCTCAATGCGTCCCTATCTTGAAAAAGAACTCGCTCTTATTTTGAAGTAAAGGATATGGGCTTAATACCCAGCCGAAATTAGTGAAATAAAGTGTCTTGTATATGAAAAATGTTTTGAGTACGAAAACTTCTCAGCCGCTCTTAAGCCTGCGGGAAATTCATGGAATTGGTGAACGGGTAGCTGACAAGCTGATTGAGCATTTCGGAACTGAAGATGCGGCTCTTCAGGCTATTTGCGAGGGGGATATAGCTTCGCTTTCGGAAATCAATGGAATTAGCCATAATTTCGCCCTCTCCCTTGCAAGAGAAGCCAGATCAAGAACCGAGGGCTGTTCAATTTCTGATTTTCTCAAAACAAAAGAAGCCCTGGAACTTTATTCACGCCTGCTTGAGTTGATAAAGAGTTTTGCCCATACCACACATTCCAGGGACAGGTTGAACCTTTTTTACCCTTTACCTGCTTCGCGCATGGATCTGATACAGAAAAGGCAGGCTTTCATAGGAGAGTATCTTGAACTGGGAGAGGCTTTTTCTGAGAATTCCGAATTTCTGGACTTGCTTTCCAGGGTGAGAAAACTTAAACCGGTGCCGGCAAACCTCAGGGTCAGAGACCGGATAATTCTTTGCGGAGATCCAAAAATCCTGGAAGCAGCCAGAGAAAAGTTCCAGCCTTTTTTGCCTGTGCAGGGCGTAGAAGACTTCTCGGAGTTCGTAGATCTCGCAAGGGGCTACTCCAGTGTTATTGTTTTTGATGATACCTATCTTGGCTTTGACCTGCCTGAAGGCATTGAACCTGAGTATTTCCAGGACATCTCCAGGGCTGAATTCTGTCAGGTTTTGCCTGAAAAGGAACTGTCATTTTTTGCGCGGAATCTTTATTGCATCCGCGCCTGTTTGAATATAGTCTCGGCTCTACGCTCCCAGGGGTTCGGATTCTTTGAGGGATTCTCGGAAGAGAAGCTTGGCATACTCAATGCAGCTCTTTCAAAGCTCGGAGAAGATGGAAAGCCTGTTGAAGGTTTTGATCCTGAAATTGATAGGCTTGGGGCAGCTCTGCAAAACCTTGACTCTGTATTGACTTCGGCTCTGAATGAAGCTAACCAGCGCATGAACCGAACCCTTGAGGCAAGTTCGCTTACCCTGAGCGGGCAGGAACTCATCAAGCTTGTAAGCGGGGGAATGGAGATTAAAGACCTGCTTGCAAAAGAACTCGATAGGATTTATAAAACTGAGATTAAAGCTGTAAAAGAAGAGATCGCTGACAAGCTTGGGCTTCAGAAGCAGGAAAAATTAATGCTTGAGAGTCTTTTTCCTGATGAGATTTCCTATCCTCTGAGTGTGGACCAGTCACAGCTCCAGCTTCTCAGGCAAAAGCTGAACAATAGCCTTGAAAAAACAAGGCTTGCCCGAAAAAGAGAGCTTGCAAAAACGCTCTCAGCCTTTCACCAGCCAGTAGAACAACTTGTTAAAGAAATTCTAGATTTCGATTTGGGGTTCTCAATAGCATGTTTTTCGGCAAAATTCCAATTGAAGGTGCCGAAACTGATTCGTGAAACAGGAATAGGTTTTGAAGCTGGGGAAAACCTCTTTTTAAAAGCCCGTCATGGAGAAATCGATCCTGTGAGTTATTCCATTGGAAAAACCAGTTTTTCTCCTGCTGGTCTTGAAAACAGGGTTGTGCTTCTGAGCGGGGTGAATTCCGGGGGCAAGACTTCCCTGCTTGAACTCATTGCCCAGTGCGTAATCCTTGGATACATGGGCTTTCCGGTTCCTGCAAAAGAACTTGAACTCGGACCTGTTGAGGAATTTTACTACTTCGGAAAATCAAAAGGAACCCTGGATGCAGGAGCTTTTGAAACTACCCTTAAACAGTTCTCGATGCTTTCCGAAGTTTCGGGAAAACTGGTGCTTGCGGACGAACTGGAATCAATTACTGAGCCTGGAGCTTCTGCACGGATTATAGCAGGAATCCTGGAATACCTTTACAGAAATGAACAGAGTTTGGGAATTTTTGTTTCCCACCTGTCAGAGCTTATCCTTGAAAACACCGGGGCAGAGGTAAGGGTAGATGGAATCGAAGCCGATGGTCTGGATTCCAATCTGGAACTCATAGTTAACCGTAACCCTGTATACAATCGCATTGCTCGAAGCACTCCCGAGTTGATTGTGGAACGACTGCTCAGAAAAACCACCGGAAAAGAGCAGGAGTTTTATTCACATTTAAAGAATAAATTTAGAACTGGCACAAAAATGGACTCCTAAGTAAATTTGAAATATATCCTAAAATATATTAAAAGAGACTTTCTATGGGAGTTTCCAGTTCTTTATTATAATCTTCCAGTAATTTTTTCCTTTTAACGCAGAGTCTCTTTTTTGTCTTTGTCAATAATCGATCTTAAGAGATAATGTTATAAATCTTTAGTACTATATATTAATAAATAGTAGTGAGTTGGCGGAGATTCCGTAGAGTCCTGAAAGTCCGGTTGATACTAATTTGCACAGGCATTGGTGTCAATGCATCTCCAATAGCCTAATATGGAGATTGCCTTCCCACTAAGCAGAGAATTCAAAACTCCAATCGGCTAAAAGGTTGAATAATTAAGGAAAAATTTGTATGAGGCTTCTCATTATTTAAGTTCACCCGGGGGCTATCTCCTTTTCAACCCAGTAAATCCGGGTGACAATAAGATAATGAAATCAAATTATGAAATGCAGAGATTCTCTCTTCAAGTCTTCTATGGTTTTTTAAGACAGATCTAAAGAAGTGCAGAACCCAGGCCACGCGTGATAGTAATGGAGCGGAACTTCCCCATTCAGTGTGCAGATTCTGATAGGCTGGTTATGGATAACGTTGAAGGAGCTCGGGCAGAAGTTTCTCGCATGCCTGACCTCAGTGACCCGTGCTTATATACGGACCGGGAATACAGCTGGCTCCAATTCAATAACAGGGTACTTGAAGAAGCTTTTGACGAGCGCAATCCCCTACTTGAAAGAGTCAAGTTTCTTTCGATTTTTGGAAGTAATCTTGATGAGTTTTTCATGGTCAGGGTTCCAGGCGTCCTGAAAAGAATAGCTGAAGCTCTAAAAGATGACAGGACAGACGAGCAGGCACAGGAACAGCTTCGTATTATCAGGCAAGAGCTTCTCAGGCAGCTTCCTCTCGTTGATAAATGCTGGAATGAGATCCTTGAACCTGCTCTCAGGGAAAAAGGAATTAAAGTTCTTAATTACTTTGAGCTTTCAGGGAAGGAAAGAGAAAAGCTTAGAGACCATTTCGAGAGAAATATTTTCCCTCTACTCACTCCTCTAGGCTTTGATTCAGGACGTCCTTTCCCTCATATTTCCAACCTCAGCCTTAACCTTGCAGTACTGATTGATGACCCTGATTATGGGGAACGCTTTGCAAGGGTCAAGATCCCTCCAATGTTCACGAGACTTGTAGTCGTTCCTGAGGATGACCAGGAGAGAATAACCTCCAATCTGGAGGAACTGAAAACAGGACGTTTTGTCTGGCTCGAACAGCTTATAGCTGCAAATCTTGACCTCCTGTTTCCCGGACAGCATATTCTCGGAGCCTACCCATTCAGGATCACACGCGATGCAGATCTCGGTTTTGATGAAGATGGGGACAAAGATCTTATGACAGCTGTAAAACAAAGAGTCGGCAGGAACTACTTTGGATCGGCTGTCAGACTTGAGACCGATTATACGATGCCTCCGAAAGTTTCGGATATTCTTCTTAAAAACCTGAACCTTACTGCTTCCCTTATGTTCAGGTCTGCAGCTCCTCTGGGGCTTTCAAGTCTCATTAAACTTGCACAGATTAACCGCCCTGAGCTTAAATATGAGCCCTTCGAGCCGAAAAAACACTCTCAACTGGCGAAAAGAGAGGAAATTTTTTCAGTTCTCAAAAAGCGAGACATTCTGCTTTACCATCCCTATGATAGCTTCGAATCGGTAATTGACTTTGTGGAGGAGGCTGCCGACGATCCTGATGTTCTGGCGATCAAAATGACCCTTTACAGGGTGGATGACAATTCCAGAATTGTCCAGGCTCTTATGAGAGCAGCTGACCGGAGGAAGCAGGTAGCGGCTCTGGTTGAGCTTAAAGCCCGCTTTGATGAGGAAAACAATATAGGCTGGGCAAAAGAACTCGAACGCAAAGGGGTTCATGTAGTTTACGGTTTTCCGGGGCGCAAGACTCATGCCAAGATGTGCCTTGTGGTGAGAGCCGAAGAGGAAGGCATCAGATATTACGTGCATATGAGCACAGGAAACTATAACGCTGTCACAGGAAAGCTCTATACCGATATTGGTTACCTGACAAGCGATTCACTCATAGGCAAGGATATATCTGACCTTTTCAATGCCCTTACTGGATATTCGAGAAAAGACCATTATATCAAACTCCTTGTAGCCCCCCAGACTCTCAGGCATCAGATCCTGGAGCGTATCAGGCGTGAAATTGACCTGCATGAGAAATATGGAAACGGACACCTTATCTTCAAAATGAATTCCCTTGTGGACTACCAGTGTATCCGGGAACTCTACAGGGCTTCCAGAGCCGGAGTAAAGGTAGACCTTATTGTCAGGGGAATCTGCTGCCTCAAACCAGGTATCTACGGGCTCAGTGAAAATATCAGGGTTACTTCGATAGTTGGGCGCTTCCTTGAACACTCCAGGATTTACTATTTCAGAAATGGCGGAAAAGAAGAAGTCTTTATTGGAAGCGCCGACCTTATGCCGCGCAACCTGGACAACAGGGTAGAAGTGCTCTTCCCGGCATCTCCAGAATACATCCCCATCCTGAGAGATGTGATTCTTGGCACCCACCTCAAAGACAATGTAAAAGCCCGCCTTCTGCTTCCGGACGGCAGGACTGAAAGGATTTATCCGCAGCCCGACGAAGAAGAACTGGATTCTCAGTTGTGGATGCTTGAGAACAGCAGAAGCTGGGATTTAAGTTCTAGGAAAGAGTGAAGAGGGAGATCCCTATTTCTTTTTTTTTAAAAATTTTTAGTGAAAAAAGATTATTTTGCTATGGGATGAGGCTTTAAAATATATTTGTTGTAGAAAAGTTGTCAAAAAACTAAGCATAATGTCTTTTTATTTTTCTTAGACATTGAATGTGCTTGTTTTCTTATATTAAAGACTCACCCCAATCGCAGATAAGAGCTTATTTACTTGCAGGTATCAAGAAGACCTCTCTTTTTACCTCCCCTGCTTTCAGAGGGGTGTATTGGTTCAACTTTAGCTTCTTCTTCCTTCGGTTCTGCCTTCTTTTCTTCATTATGATGGGTCATAGATTCAACTCCTAAATCAATTTCAACTTCTAAATCAATTGTATTTTTAAACAGTTTTCCTGGATTTTCTTTTTTGTTCAAAAATCCTTTAACATTTAAAGGATTTCTAATTTTTACGTCATATCCAGATTACTTCTGCCAACGTCTTTTTTACTGGAACTAATGAAAGATTTATGTCCTTACCAGTCAGCAAATAGTGTTCTGCCTGGTTTCTTTCTTTTTGCAATAATAAATCTTTAAATCCAAAGATTCTATTCTTAGATACATCGATAGTTTTTTTCATCCCTCCATTTACTAATAAGAAATCAACTGAAATAAATTTGAAATACATAACTATCAAAAGATTCGAGAAAGCCTGGAAGATTTACTGTTATATTTTTTAGATTAGAACATCTTCCAGGCAACTCTTTATTCACATACCCTACCGGTCACTTTCCTATTGGTGTTGATCCATCCTTTTCCTTAGCGGTCTGTGCATCCGCTTTGATTCGCTCGTTTAGGTCTCCTCTCTTATTTTCGTGGGGTTGCAATCTATAATTATCTCTAAACTTATTTAAAATAAATTATATGAAAAATTGGCTGTGAGCAAATAATATTCAGATTTAAAATGTTATCTCATCAAGCAATATTTTAAATATTAACTTAATTCAGATTCTCTTAAATATTTGATTCCATTTCAGATCTTAATTCCAGTCTTAACGCCCACACATCTGGCTTTCTCTGGAAAACATTCCAAAAAGTAATCTCAGCAGAGCTTCCATGATTAAAACAATGAGTCTATATTTTCCATTACAAGGGACTTAGTTTCTTTATAAAGAACTACAGAAAAAGTCTGAAGATTAGCTTTCCTTCTTAAAGCCCTTTTTTTATTAAGTGTATAAATAAGCAACCTATCCAATACATAGAATTATTTGTGCAGAAATAACAACAGCTACAAACTTCCAATACACTACCAAATAACCTAAAATAGAATAAAAATATGAACTAGTAATGTGAAGCTTATTTTGAGTTTCTCGACTCCTTCGAGAAAAACGAGAGGCAGGGCTTTCAGGTGGTAATAATGAAACCCGAGAAAATTTCCGAAGGCAGAGTTGTTGCATTTATTGATATAGGCACTAATTCGATCCGGCTTCTTCTGGTACGTATCAATCCCAATGGGTCTTACCTTCCCCTAACCAAGCAGAAGGAAACAGTCAGGCTTGGGGATCAGGGATTCATAGATCGGATTCTGCAGCCTAAAGCGATAGAACGCGCAGTTATTGTCTGCAAAAAGTTTGTGGAGCTTGCCAGGGCTTACAGGGCAGAGGAGATTATAGCTGTGGCAACTTCAGCAACGCGGGATGCAAGCAATAAAGTTCAGTTTCTCGAAATGCTGAAAAGGGAGGCAAACCTAGAAGTCTGCCCAATTTCCGGAACAGAAGAAGCTCGCCTAATTTACCTCGGGGTATCAAGCGGGCTCAGACTTGGGAACTCAAAAGCTCTGTTCATAGATATCGGGGGTGGGAGCACTGAATTATCAATAGGGGATCAGACCCGATATTATTTTCTTTACTCCCTTAACCTTGGGTCCATCAGGCTGACAAATATGTTTTTACCGGATGAAACAGGGCCTGTTTCTGAGGAACAATATGAGCGGATTAAACAATACATCCGTCATAAGCTTGCAGATGTAACAAAAGATCTTTCCAAGCACAGAATAAACTGTTCGATTGGAAGCTCGGGGACAATTGAAAACCTTGCTAGGATCGCTTTTGTCTACTTGCACAAAACATCCCATGAAAACTTTGAGAAACTCGAATATGAAGACCTCAGGAAAATAGTCAGGGCAATGTGTGCTATACCTCTTGAAGAGCGGCGCAAATTCCCGGGAATTAATGCACAAAGGGCTGATATTATAATTGCGGGGGCTGCAATTATTGAAACTTTCATGGAAGAGTTTGGGCTTTCAGAAATCAGAGTTAGCAAACGCGGGCTTCGAGAAGGGCTGCTTGTAGATTATATATCAAAGAGCGAATTCTCCTACATGATTACGCAGATGTCGGTAAGAAAACGCAGCATCATGCAGCTTGGACTTATCTGCAACTTCGATGAGGAACATGCCCATACAGTCACCAGGCTTGCCCTTGAGCTTTTTGACAGTATTCAAGCGCTTGGGATTTACGAGTTCAAGGCAGGGGAAAGGGAACTTCTTGAATATGGTTCAACCCTGCATGACATAGGGACTTTCCTATCATATGATACCCATCAGGTACATGCTTATCACCTCATACGGGAGAGCAATCTTCCGGGTTTCCAGCCTGAAGAAATCGAAATAATAGCGAACCTTGCCTATTTCCACAGGAAAAACACCCCTAAGAAGAAACACCCCAATCTCGTTGGGCTTAACAAAGAAGTAATAAAAAGCATCAGGGTTCTGAGTGCCCTGCTCCGCATTGCCGAGGGTCTGGATCGCTCCCATAATGGAATTATTTCCCACGTTCGGTTTTATATTGCCTCTACCGACAGCCTGGTGCTTGAGATGCACGCTCAAAGGGAGTGTCAGTTAGAGATCTGGGAGGTAGAGAAACAGAAAAAGTACTTCAAAAAAATGTTCGGGTATGATCTTCAACCTAAAGTTATTATAAAACGTGATGAAGGCGTTCCCTTAGCCCTTGAAGGCAGTGCTGAACTTGAGAAAATCTCAGGAGTTGAGGTATCTTCAAAAAGCTAATCAACAAGTTTTTAGCTAAAGTAGTTTTTAACTAAAATAAATGAGTTATCGAATTAATTTATACATCTATCGCGTTAATAGAGATTTTTTATTGCACTTTCAATCCGTTCCCTGAAGTTTCCATTTCTTATCCTTTTCCAGGCTTCGGGAAAGGTGTTAAGTAATGTTTGGAGTTCTTCCTCCCTGTACGCTAGATAGGCTTCTATTCCTTCTGCCCCTGCAAGAAACTTTTTTTTTCCTGAATTTTTTTCATTCTCGACAGGGCCCCATTCCCCGGTTCTCAGGTAAGAGCTCAGCAGATCAACTGCAATCACCGCATCGTGCAGATTTCCAAGGTGATCCTGAAAAGCTTTAAGCTCCTTAATCAGGTCTTTTATATCTTCCCCAAGTACGCTCTCAAAAAATTCGAGAGTATAACGCATTTCCTTGGCTGCAATCCTGAGCCTGTGCAGGCGTTCAACAGGAAGATAAGGTCCCTCTACCCATTCGGAGTAAGCATTGATATCTGCTAAACGTGCATAAAGGATAGACGGAAGAACATCTTTTACCCTGTGTGGCAAAGCGTCATGTTTTTCGTTAGTTGCAGGACGGATCAAGCTCTCTGGGGAGGCAAGTGCATCCGAAAACTCCTTCTTGAAAGTCCGGTATTTTTCTCTTTCAAGATAATCAAGCATATTTTTCCTGGCTTTTTCTCGCTCGTCGGCAAGCACTGCAAAAAGCGGGTCCAGATCATGCTCATGTCCAGGAGGAAGGGTTTTCAGGTATTCTTCGGTTTTTTCGCGGAAAACGTCGAGATCCCTGACCTTTCCAAGTGAACTAAGGGTTCTTCTGAGTCCTTTGAGGTGAGGTTCAAACTGTCTGGAATCAAGATAAGTCTCAAAAACCTTTGCTGCCGCTCTCATTCTGCGGACTGCGACCCTCATGTTGTGTAGTTCTTCAATGTCTTTTCCTTTTATAGTTCCTCTCTCATAGGATAGCATGCTGGAAAATTGATTATAAAGTATCCTGCAGGCAAGCCCTGCCATAGAGTCAGCAGGTTTGACAGTTATCTCTGCAAGTGCTCTGCACTTTCTCTTTTCTTGTTTCTTTTCTTTTTCAGCTTTTCTTCCTTCTGTTTTTCTCTCTTCTAGCTCTTTCTCTTCTCTGGGCTGCTCCTTTTCTGTCTTTTTCTTTTCTCTGGATTGATTTTTCTCTGTTTTTTTCTCCTTTCCAGCCGGTTTCTTTGTTCCTATTTCCTTTGCTTCGGATTTGTTTTCGTCCAGGGGTTCTTCTTCCTCAGTAACCTGAGAAAATATAATTTTGCTTCCGTAGAGAAATTTCCAGAGCTTACTTCTCGCCTCAAACTTTTTTGCAGCTTTTTCAGTTATAGTTCCTGTTATTTCTATTTCAAGAGCGTCTTTAAGCTGCCTTGTCTTTATAGGTCGGGCATCGGAAGCTTCGAGAAGGGCTGCAATTGACATAATGGCTGCAAGCACCAGGGCTTTACTTTGGAAATCGGGGGGCAGCTTCGTATGGAAACTTTTAAAGACTGAGCTTAGATCTTTTTCGTTTAAACACGAATCCTGAATTTCAGCGATCAGGGCGAGCATCAAATTCTCGTGGAGCCTGAGTCCCTTTATGGAGTGAGTCATGAAGATTTCTCTATTTATACGGGCGCTCTCTTCAGGGAAGATTGAGTTACCCGCATCCTTCAGGAGAGCTGCAATCCCGAGGAGCTTTCTCTCCTCCTGTCCAAGTCCGTGGCATAAAAGCAGTTCATCAAAAAGTGTAAGAGCGTATTCCCTGGTTTTTTCTGCCCTGATTTTATTTATCCCATAATACTCAAGCAGGCTTTCAGTGTCCCATTGCTTAAATTCTATTGCTTCCTTTTCATTTCTCAAAACAAAGTTTTTCCCGGATTGGAGATGGAACTCACGGTCTTTTTCTTTATATGTGGCAAAAGGAAAAATAGAAAGCCTTTTTTCTTTAAATTCTGAGTGCAAGGCTTTGATTTCACCTTTAGAGACATTTAGAAGCCTGCTGAGCTCCTCGCAGGTCTGCCCCCGGTCGAGTCCTGCTAAAATTTGAGCCTGTTTTCCATATACATTTTTCTGATCTGCAAGCTGTGAGCAAAAAGCCCTTTCTCTCAAACTAAGCAAGGTTTTCTCAGGAAGTTTTTCCATGAAAAGAAAGGCTCTCTCGAACTTGGAAAAAGGGCTTTCTGTCAGGTTATAGTGCTTGAGCAGGAAATTCCGTATATTCTCAAGATCCTCAGAGTTTCCTTCGCTTTTAAGTTCGACTTCAAATTCATTATAATATTTTTCTCTGCCTCCACTTCTCAGGTTTACCCTATCCAGGTAAGCTTCTGCTACAAACCTATTCCTTATTTTTATCTGGCGTGTAATCCTTTTCTGTTTGAGGGACAGAAGTGGAAAAAGCTCAAGTCCGGCTGTAAGCTCCAGAACCATATTTCTGATACGGAAATCAGGACATTCGATCACGGATTTCCCCTCAGGTAGGAAACTTACATACTCCTCTCGCCTGTGAGTCCCACTTTCAAAACCTCCCAGACTTTTAATAGTTACCCAGCTTCCATCTTCTCCAAATGTTTTTCTGACCCGCAGATAATAACCTGAAGCCATAATAGCCCGATTTTCAGTATCAAAAAAAATGTCCTCGTTTAACTGGATTTTTGGCTCAGAGAGGGTGTATGAAGCAAGCTCAGAGAGGCTTTCTAGAGCCTGAAAATCCGCTTCTTCAGTTACCAGAAACTTCGACTCTATCTCCATACTTATTCTCTTCCCCCCGAGATGCCGCCCGAGTCCTGATCCAAGGGAATGGTTATTTTTTTATGAAATATTGAGTTAATTTCTAAAACTGTTTATACCTCGAATTCCGTTCAGGGAGGACGAAACCCTTTTGTGAGGAATTAACTTAATCTCTTCAACCGCTGGTATTTTTCTTTATCTATAGAGTTAAGATTAAATTGATATATAGACATATGTTTAAAAACTGCGATATTTTGGTTAAGATATTATATATCTCAGCTTCTATATAGTTATTTTTAAGCTATTTTTCTGATTTTATTTTTAAGTTATTTTTTGATTTTTTTAGGTTATTTTTTGATTTTCTTGGATTATTTTTTGATTTTTTTGAATTATTTTTTCGTTTATTTCCTGTAATAACTGCTCAAAATCCTCGTAAACAAATCTAGTGTTATTCCTTTTATCTGCTGGAAGTAATTAATTCACGGTATTTTCTGTTGATAACCTCTAGTTGATTCTGCGGTTCAGTGGCTGTAATGAATGAAAATTCAAAAAAGCTAAACGTAGTAAAGCATATTTATTAAAAATTTAAAAATGGCTATATATTTATCAACGCTTAAGCTTCTAAAGAGTAAATTAGCTCGTAATTAACTTCATTATCTTGATTAAATAAAGCCAAAATATAATAAAGTCAAAATATATCAAATCAAATTAGAACATTTAAAGTCCTTACTAGAATTATTGCGTTTAAAATTAGTAGGGATTCAGCAGTCCATAATTGAGAATTATCTTATTAAAATCTATAAAATATCCATGTGAAGCGCAGCCAGTGGAAATTGTTGAGAGATAATCGTTACTGAAAAAAAGAATTTTTAGATTTGTATGCTGGCGTAAGTGATGATAAACTGGATTTAAAAATAGTGGATCTAGATGAAAATGAATGTTCAAAAATCGTACGTTCCCAGACTGGAGGTCGATAAAAATAGGTGGGTTGATAAAAGCTGAACTAAATCCACACGGTATCTGGTATGATAGCGAAGTGAGGCAGATAATATGATAAGTAAGGAGTGCGCAAAAATATATGCAAATGTATACAGCGCATACATCTATGTAAAATTAAAAACCCTTGGACCTATAGTGGTTGCGAGTACAAAACTAGGGATCTCAAATCACGGATTTGATTGCCCTGTGTGTGGGTACAGCGGTCCCTTTTTAAATATCCGAAGGAAAAACGCATCCTGCCCACAATGTGGTTCTGCTGAAAGACATCGCCTTCAATTTCTTGTGATTCAAAAATTGCAGAAAAAATATGATTTTTCAAAGATGGCTATGCTGCATGTGGCTCCTGAAGAATGTTTCTATAAATTGTTCAAAAAACTATTTGCAAAATATACAACAATTGATATAGAAAGAAAAATATAGATTATCAAGCAGATCTTTGCGACCTTCCATTTAAAGATAGTTCTTATGACTGTGTTTTTGCCTCTCATGTACTTGAACATATAAAAGAAGATAGAAAAGCCATTTCTGAGATAAGGAGGGTGTTGAAGCCTGGTGGTTTTGCTATTCTCCCTGTCCCAGTAACAGTACAAAGAACAATTGAATATCCAGAGCCAAATCCATATGAAGAGTATCATGTAAGGGCGCCAGGGTTGGATTACTCAGATAGGTATTTAGAATATTTTTCGCGTTTGAAAACGTGGAGTTCTGATGACTTCTCAAAGAAATATCAACTATATGCTGGAGAAAAACTTGTTGAGTATACCCCAGTTTGTTTCGTCTAAAGTGATTGAGTTTTTACGACGGAAGAATGGAGAAGGTACATTCCCTTCTTAAACAGCCTGTGCAGACCAGTAAACAGTCGTATCAAATGTTTAAGTGATCCATAAGTTTTTATTTCCTGTCCCTTTGATTCATTAAGCTTTGTTCCAGCTAAAAACGCTTTCATAGCCCTGCGCATTTAACATTCTTAACTTTATTACCAAACTTTCAATATCACTAAGCTTTTCAACTATTAGATAACAGATTAACTAAACTATGGAGTAACTTCCCTTGACAGGTAATGATATACTACTCTGGGATGAAACCCTATTTAAAGACCCCTCTGTGCTTGAGCCTGATTATCTTCCTGATTATTTTCCTCATAGGGAATCCCAGTTGAATGCGCTCAAATTCGCGCTCAAGCCAGCCCTGCGCGGTATGCGACCTTTGAATTGTTTGCTTGTAGGTCCTCCCGGAACAGGAAAAACCAGTGCGGTTATGAAGATATTCAGGGAAGTTGAAGCCCATGCACCTGGTGTCGTTACCGTTAAAGTCAACTGTCAGATTGATTCCACGCGTTTTGCAGTAATATCCAGAATTTACAGGAAGCTTTTTGGGATTTCTCCTCCCAACTCGGGGGTTGCATTCAGGAAGATCTTTGAAACCGTTGTTAATTTCCTTGTTTCTTCAGAAAAAGTTCTGCTTGTTGCTCTGGACGACCTCAACTATCTCTGCTATGAAGGGCATGCCAATGAAGTGATGTACTCGCTTTTAAGGGCACATGAACAGTACCCTGGAGCGAAGATAGGAGTAATCGGGATTGTAAATGACGCCTCGGATCTTTACTGCCTGGATTCCAGGGTTAATTCGGTTTTCCTGCCTGAAGATATTCCTTTTCCGAGATATGGAAGTGGCGAGATTCTTGATATTCTAAAAGATCGCGTAAAGTACGGCTTTTATCCCAGGGTAATTTCTGACGAGCTGCTGGAACTTATTGTCTCGTATGTAGAAAGGACTGGAGACCTCAGGGTTGGAATCGACCTTCTCAAACGTTCTGGTTTTAATGCTGAGCGCAGAGGAAGTCGCACAATCTCTTCTGAAGATGTGGAAAAAGCTTACGAAGCATCCAAGCTGCTCCATCTCTGCAGGGGTATAAGCCTCTTGTCTGATCCCGAAAAGCGTCTGCTCGAATTAGTAGCAAGAAAAGGAGAAATCCAGGCAGGTGAGCTTTACAAAGCTTTCCGTGAATTAACGCAGCTAGGATACACACGTTTTTATGGAATTGTCAACAAACTTCAGGCGCTTAATTACATAGATGCGGATTTTACAGGCAAGGGACAGAGAGGCAGGACAAGAATTATAAAAACAAAATTCGAAACTGAGGATGTTCTTAATTGCCTTGAAAAAAAGTGAGAGCGGAATTTGAATAAAAACCTCTGGATCTCAGAAATTAAAATGCCTGAAAAGAGGGGAGATTCACATGGGCTTTGATGAGAAGCCAGAAAAGAGTTTTTCAGACTTTAATTTCTGAGGGTTAAAAGGAGGACACGGCATGAAAACCGTGCCTTTTTCCTGTTTATCCCTAATTGTTTTATGATTTATTTTTCAGGATTACATCATTGGAGGCATTCCGCCCATTCCACCTTGCCCGCCTGGCATTCCACCTTGCCCGCCTGGCATTCCACCTTCTTCTGGGCCTGGGGTTGTACGGGTGGAAGCTATGACATCATCGATCCTGAGGATCATAACAGCAGACTCGGTAGCTGCATTGATAACCTGGGTCTTGACTCTGAGAGGTTCAACTACGAAGTCTTTCCACATGTCAACGACTTTTCCTTCAAAAACGTTGAGTCCTGCGGTTTTTAAGCCTTTCTCGTGCTGGGAGCGAAGCTCCATAAGCATGTCAATGGGGTCAAGTCCTGCATTCTCTGCAAGGGTTCTTGGAATGATTTCGAGAGCTTCGGCATAGGCTTTGACTGCAAGCTGCTCTCTACCTTCGAGGGTAGCTGCATATTCCTGGAGCCTGAGTGCAACCTCAACTTCTGGAGAACCGCCGCCTGCAACGAGCTTTTCGTCCTCGATTGCAACGCCGACAACACGCAGGGCATCCTCAAGAGCGCTGTCAATACTGTCAACTACATGCTCTGTGCCGCCACGCAGCAGGATGGTTACAGCTTTCGGGTTGTCACAACCTGTGACAAAGGTCATACTGTCGCCGCCAATCTTCCTCTCTTCCACGAGTTCTGCATATCCGAGGTCTTCGGGAGTGATCTCGTCCAAGTTGGTAATCAGTTTGCCGCCTGTTGCTCTGGCAAGCTTTTCCATGTCGCTCTTCTTAATTCTGCGTACAGCAAAGATACCTGCTTTTGCAAGGTAGTGCTGGGCAAGCTCTTCAATTCCTTTCTGGCAGAAGACAACATTTGCTCCGCTGTCGATAACCTTCTGGACGAGCTTCTTGAGCATCTGCTCTTCCTGATCAAGGAAAGACTGGAGCTGGTCAGGAGAGGTTATGGAGATTTCTGCATCGACTTCGGTGTCCTTGATTTCGATTGCGGTATTGAGAAGAAGGATTTTTGCGTCCTTGACTTTTTCAGGCATGTTGGGGTGAATTCTCTCCTTATCAATAATCATTCCCCGGATAAGCTCGGAATCCTCTACCCTGCCGCCGACCTTCTTCACAACATTGATGTTTTCCTTGTCAACGGTTACTTTTCCGTTTGTGTCCACAACGCTTGTAACGGCATCTACGGCAATCTCGGAGAGGAGTCTCTTGGAGGATTCTGCACCCTTTCCAGTCATTGCGGTTTCAGCGATGCTGATTAAAAGGTCCCGGTTAGACATCTCTACTGTCATTGCCAGGGAGTTCAGGACTTCTACGGCTTTATCTGCTGCAAGCCTGTACCCTGAGGCGATGATTGTTGGGTGAATTTCCTGCTCGATTAAATCTTCAGCTTTGGTTAAGAGCTGGCCTGCGACCACAGCTGCACTGGTAGTGCCGTCTCCGACTTCTTCATCCTGGGTCTTTGCTACTTCAACTACCATCTTTGCTGCAGGGTGTTCAATGTCCATCTCTTTGAGAATGGATGCCCCATCGTTTGTAATAATCACATCACCCATGGAGTCCACGAGCATCTTATCCATGCCTTTTGGTCCAAGGGTTGTTCTAACGGCTTCGGCTACTGCCTTTGCAGCCATAATATTGTTACTCTGGGCATCCCTGCCTCTGGTTCGCTTACTTCCTTCTTTTAAAATGAATATTGGCTGACCTGCCATGATTTAATCCTCCATTAGTGTGAGTTTGGAATAGCTCTGATTAAAATCGCATTTTACATGTTTGTACTTCTATATAAACTCATCCCACTGAAGGCTCTGAATAATATGGATTTTATTTACAGCTTCTTTCAAACAAATGTCAGGATAAAACAGTCCCATATTCGGGTTTTTACGGGAAAACAATATCATCACAAAATCTTGGTTTTAAGGGCAGTAGAATGGTTCCATCGCTCCCTACTTTCTTGTTTCGGGAAGTTTAGAAAGAACATCTTCTATTTCGATCGTTTTCTTAAAAGAAAGCCCAAGTGGAACTTCAAAGTCTTCATATCCACTATGCTTTCTTGAGCCCTTGCACCCGAATGATAAGCCTATGCCCTGCCTGTAGGCAAGTACGGTACAGTCCCCGCAAATAGAGGCTGCACCTATAGTATCCAATACGGTTCTCTTTCCTTCCGAATAGGCACTCGCCTGAACAATGCGCATAGCTTTTTCAGGCTTAAGAAAAAGAATCATCACATCAAAATTACCTTTATTCAGGGACAGGGGCTCTATTTTTATAAAGCAAAACTTTTTTTCCAATCTCGGAAGTGATAAAGCTGCATTTTCCGCAGCCTTCCAGTCCTTATATCTTCCGGAGTTCAGATAGTAAGCAGCAGGACTCTTCTCTGAGAAACCCAGTACATAATCTCCTGGGGGGCATCCCTGCCCAGAGATAAGGAACTCTTCTCCCATACGGGCTTTCTGCACAAGTTCGCAAAAAAGAAAGCGGGATTTTTCAGGAGAATTTTCATCTCCTCCTGTTTCAAAAGTTACACACACAGGTTCGCCGGTTTCCATCAACCGGCTGAGCTCAGGATATCTCGAGAAGGGGCTTTTTCGGGTTTGCATGCGCTTGCTCCTTTTTTCTGGCATTCAGAAGAATTCCGCTTTTACAGATGTGAAAACCGGGCCTCTCATATCTATTTTTTTCTTTTTGCCCGTGATATAACGCTGAGCAACAGAACCTATTTTCAGATTGATTTCTGAAGGAACTTTGACGACTCTTACCCTGACAATGTGCTCGGTCGCTCCCGACATTGCAGCTTCTTCAATCTCCCTGGCAGCCTGGGCTGCAAATGCTTCTATGAAACGGATTCCTGCTCTTGCAGAGTGGTTTTCAAAGGCTTTTTGCCACTTTTTAGTGTTTGGAATTCCCAGGAGGTCTCCCTGATAGGCTACAACCTCATTGAAAGCCGCAGGTCCGCAAAGCTTTGTATTTTCTTCAGGCTCGATCACGGAAACTTTTACTTTTCTGCCGCAGACTTCTCCCTCCCAGGCAGGGAATTCACAGGGACTGGGTTCATCTCCATGAAGTTCGCACTGGGAAACAATTGCAGCTGCAATTGCAATACCTTCTTGAGTTTCAGGCATTTTATCTACGAAAACCTGTTTTGCAAGTTCACCATCTGACATTTCCCATTCTGTATACTGCGGAATCTGAGGATAAGAAAGGGAACGTACATCAGGGGCATCATGCAGAATCATTGCCAGCCTTTCCACTCCAAGCCCGAGGTTCATGACAGGATATGGGATATCATATTCTGCAAGAGCTGTTGGGGAATATATTCCGAAAGTTGCAATCTCAATCCAGCCGTCCGAGTATTTTGAATTAGAGCCTACAAGTTTCGGATGGAAGGCAAATACCTCGGTTTGAGTGTCAGGAACATAGTACTTACTACGTTTTTCATCGGGTCTGAAAATGAATTTTTCAAATCCAAACTGGGAAAGCAGTCCTTCTGCAACAGCTTTTCCGTGATCAACAGTAACATCCTCATCCATTATTACGCAGGAAGCCGAATAGTAGGTCATGAGCCTTGAGGCATCCTCCTGCTGTTCTCGCCTGAAACAGCGATCTATGGAGAAAAAATGGAAAGGAGGCTCCTGCCTCTCAAGGAGGGCACCAAGGGAAATGAACCAGCCGCTAGTCATGTGGCTGCGGAGTGTCTTTCTGCTTGCTTGCGGCACAAGCTCTTTAAACTCAGGAAAAACCCTGTCAATCATATCGGCAACAAGGGCATCGGATACTCCAAGCATCGCTGATATCTCAGGTACAAGATCGTCTCCATCAATCTTTCCTTTTTTATATGAATGGAGAACCTGCCTGATCTTATTTATCCCTTCATCGCCTATATCTCCGAGAATTTCTTTTATCTGCGCGATGCGCTCATCGGAAATTCCAACATTAGGCCTTGGCAAACCTGCAAGATAGAAACAGCGATCCAGAACTGCAAGAGCCTCGCTTCCGAACTGTTTGTGTACCTCTTTATCATCTACAATCAGAGGATTCATCATCTCTTCAAAACCCATTCTCAGATAGGCTTCTCTGAGTTTCTGGATTGTATCGTAAACCGGATGTGCTTTTCCATATCTCAGAGTGATTCTGGGGTAACGTTCGTTGAGAGTAGGTATCCTGACCAGTTTTTTACCTTCGTTCCAGGTAAGGTCGAAGTTCTCTCTTGCATCCTTTTTAATTTTTTCCGGATCAAATTTCATGTATATCCTCTTATAACAGATTATTGAAATTTATGTCTTATAACAGACTAATGAAATTTATGTCTTAACTGGAATTCTAAATCGATATACTGGAAGTTTAAACAGATCTGCTGAAACTTTCTGTGAAACTGGAATTCTAAATAGGTTCAGAGAAATTCTAAATTAGTCAATTTGGAGAAAATCTCATTCATAAAACTTAAATAGTTAAACAGTTAAACTGCTAAACAGCTGAGTAATTGTTAAAACAATAAACGGTTTAATAGTTATCGGGTAAGTTTTACATTAACGGGTTGCAATTTAATCTTCTATTCTAACTCTCAAAGTTCAAAAAATGCTAGACTATTCAATGTTTTACATTCCTTCTATCTAAACTTATCTAAAGCCTGTAAATTTCTCTAAAATCTCTAAAATTTTCTAAGATCTGTAAATTTGTCTAAAATCTGTAAATTTGTCTAAAATCTGTAAATTTGTCTAAAATCTGTAAATTTGTCTAAAATCTGTAAATTTGTCTAAAGTCTGGATTCTAGATTATGCATCGCGGTTTCAAGCTTTTTCTGACCAATTGCATTGACAACATCGCCGCGTGTCTTTTCTAAAAGGGAGCGGGACACATCGGTTTTTCTTCTCAGTCCCCTGGTTATGGCATCTGGATAGTCAAAGTCCATAAGCATTGCATGAATGTTTTCCATGATGCCTAAAAACGTTTCGGCTTTTTCAAAAGATTCATCCCTTATAAGATCAAGGACATGTCTCCTGAGTTCACCTACAACGTCCCCAAGACCGTTAAGATAGGCTGCGTATTCAACTCTTAAGTCATCAGGAGAGGGAATATTTTTGTCTTCCTTAAACAGGCTGCTGAGGACTGAGACTTCCGCATATTCCTGCTGGGCATGCTCTACAAAGCCTGCATGATAAATGTCGGCATGCCCCTTGAAAAGAACCTTAAGTTTCTCAAGCGCTTCTCCAGCAGCTTTAATACTTTTGTCCGCCTTCTCGAAGTCCTGATTATGAAGGGCAAATGAGGCTGTCCTGCATTCCCTGACAACTTCGCGGGAGATCTTCAATCCTTCTTCCCTTATACTATCTTTAACCTCAAAATTTTCCCTTATTCGGGCAGAAATCTCTTCAAACATAATTTTATACCCCCTTTAATGCTTCTCAGCCTCTTTATAGTTATCTTCTCTACTAAAAATGAGTGCTCTTACATTCTATCTGTTTTGTTTTTCATTTATTTTGTATAACTCATATATTTTAATATATTTTATATATTTTAATCTCTTTTTTGAGATTCCAGAAATACTCCTAAGAAAATTTATTCAACTGTATCATGTTTATGATAATGTACCAACGGTAGATTATCTCATTGTGCTAGCCGAATTAGAATTTGTCTATTCTCTTCCGAATATTAAACTCAATCTAAAAATAAAAATACTTTAAAAAATATTTAAAAAGATTTAAAAAAAAGAAGGAAAAATTTTTCCTTGCCGATATCCTCTAACCCTCTGGAATATTTCCAGAATCAGCTCGAAATAGCCAGTATAACAGTAAGGTTTTTTTTCCTTTCGGCTCTTTTTTTAGAATTAGCTAGAGTTTAGGATTTTTTAACAGGATCATCTCAAGAAACGCAACTGAGCTTGCTTTTCTGGAGCTCATCTGTTCTCAGATCGCGCGCCCCGAGTGAATTCCGCTTTTATTTTTTCAAGGATCTTTACAGATTATTCATTAGAGGTTATTCATCTACAGGAATGGTCTCAAGCTGACTTGAAAGATTCCATATCAAAGTTCTTGTGTGCAGGGGAAGGTTAGGATCATTGCTTATATCTTCAAGAATGGAGATGCTTGATGCAGCTCTAAGAAAGAGAGGTTCAGACTCGTTGTTCAGTATGTCCATAATTTCATTCACGGAACGTCTGATATTTCTTGGAACTGAAGAGTCGCTGTTTATACTTTCCAGGACCTGAAGACATTGTTTGATAACTTCTGCTGAATCATTTGATGACACTCGAATCACCTTCGCAGTCAATTATTATTGTAAAAATTAGAGCTAATAGATTAGTCTAAGACAGGCTTGGTATATAAAATATTATCGGTGATTTTCAAGGTTATCTGCTTTAGGGTCTGCCCTTTGTGGTTCTGAGTTTGTTGCCTTTTTCAGGTTGCGTAAGGTGATATTAACTTCATACTTAGCTAGTTACAGGAAAAATTTTATTAAATAAATGAGAAGCAAATGAATTAGAAGCTGTGAATAAAGAAGGTCAAGTATATGGATTCTGAAAAAGATAAAAAAGTAAAGCGAATAGCACGTTTCCTCGAAATCGGAGGAACAATGCTTGCTGAGCATTGTAAAGTTTGTGGAGCCCCAAAATTCCGTTATCAAGGTAAAGTAATTTGCCCTATATGTGATGTCCCGGAAGAGGAAGAAGCTCAAGAACCAGCCTTAGATGCCCAGGCTCCTGAGTCCAGATCGTACACAGAAAAAGACAGATCTTCTTTTGAGACCAAGAAAAGAATCCAGGCTCACAGGCAAAAACCTCGTTTTGGGCTGAGAACCTCGGAAGCTGCTGTAGAAGAGGAAAAAGCTATCGAGTCACCAGAAGAGGAGATTTCCAGGGCACCTCAAGAAAAAGAAGAAACAGAAAATACAATTCCTGTAACTCCTGTGGCTTCTGTAACACCTGCAGCCCAGGCAGTACCCACAGGAAGAGTGGAAAAACTGGCTGCCTCATCGAAAGTATCCGTAACTCACGGAGACCGGAAAATACTGGAAGACCTTCTCTTTAAAAAGATGATCAATATTGCAGATTCCCTCCAGGATGAAACCGATCCGCGCAGTATTGCCGAGGATTTAGGGCTAATTGAAAAAGGACTTGGGCTTATAGAGCGCCTGAGGCAGTTATAATAAGTAAAAAGAAAGGAAAAATACATGGAAGTAAATTCGAAACAAATAGAAGACATGAGAGTAAATTAAAGACAAATAGAAGACATAAGAGTAAATTAAAGACAAATAGAAGACATAAGAGTAAATTAAAAACAAATAGAAAACATGAAAGTAAATTAGAAACAAAGAAAATATGTGAAAGTAAAGTAAAAACGAAGAATAGAAGAAAATAGGGCAAGGAAAAAGAGAAGATATCTAAGGAACCCTGGCTTCTCAACTTATCCGCTATAAGGGGTTTCAAGGATCTCCCTGATTTTAGCTGCTCTCTTTGGCCCTATTAATTTTACTTTCTTGAGTTCTTCGGCATCAGCCTTCATAATAGCCTCTACCGACCCAAAATGTAAAAGAAGGTTTCTTGCGGCTTTCGGTCCTATGTCTGCTATCGCGGAGACAAGATACTCCTGCTGCTCAGTAAGGGTACGGGTTGACTTTTTCCCGTGGGGGTTTATTTCACGCTTATTATCCATCTGCTCACGCTTTGCAAGCATTTTTAATATTGCAGCACTCTCTTCTTCATCTCTTGAATATAACAGTGAAACTCCAAAATCAATGGCAATAGATATCAAGGAACCGTAAATGGCATTTGGATTGATTTGTCGTGAAGTGAAAAGTTCCGTTCCTTCAATAATAAGAACGGGTTTTTGATATTCTCTTGCAAGATCCGCTAACTGCGCAAAGAGATTACGCTTTCCAGCAATAAGAGAATTTACAAAGTCATCCGTGCGCTTTCTTTCCACTGCAAGTCGATCGCTTACAACGTAATCCCCAATTTCAAGTGCTGCAAAACTGACTTCTACTCCAAGCCTGTCAAGAACATTTGCAACCCCGCTTTTTGCTTCCCTGTAATCTACCACTATTTTAAGAGTTTCGGGTTTGGTCTCTATCCCGGGCAATTCTACGGCTGGTTCAGGTTCGTATTCCTCTTCAGGTTCTTTTGAAGCTTCAGATCCAGATTCAGATTCAGGTTCAGATTCAGATTCAGGTTCAGATTCAGATTCAGGTTCAGATTCAGGTTCAGATTCAGGTTCAGATTCGACTTTAATTTCAGATTTCTTTCCAAAAATAGTTTCGAAATCTACAAGGGTTTTTTGCTTTTCTTTTATGATTTCCTCTCTAGTTTTCTCCCCATCCTTTTGTTTTTTCCCTTTTTCGCTTTCTTCCCCTATCCTGTTTTCTTTCTCTTCTCTGTTCCCCGCTTCGAAGCTATTTTCTTTTATTTCTTCATTCTCCCTGCCGCAATCTGAGCCTTCATTCGTATTCCTATTACCTAAAGTTATATCTATAGTTAGATCGTTGCTGTCTGTAATTTTATCCTTACAGTTTACAGCTAAATCGCTTGTCTCCCGCTCTAGACTGAGATTCTTCTGCACTAAATCTCCGGTTTCCTGTTTTAAATGTATAATCTCCGGTTCTTTGGGTTTATTATGTATGATTACAGTTTCATCAGTTTTATTATTTGAAATTAGAGCTCCGGATTCAAAATCAGAAATTTTAGAGCTCTGTTTTGTTTCATTAGGAACCAGCAGGGCTTCAAGCCCCTGTATGCTATTAAGCATCCTTTTTTCCTTGTTCTTGCTGCTCCAGTAATAAGCTTCATCACGTGTACCTTTTGTCACAAGTACAATCACTCTGCCTTTATGCTGTCTCCCTGTCCTGCCTTTGCGCTGGATGCTCCGGATTTCCGAAGGAATGGGTTCGTAAAAGAGTACCAGGTCTGTAGAAGGAATATCAAGTCCCTCTTCGGCAACTGAGGTAGCCACAAGTACATTATATTCTCCTGCCCTGAACTTATTGAGGATCTCTACCTGCTGCTTTTGCGTAAGCCCTTTATCCTTGCGGCGCGATGCCTGTCCCACAAAGCGGGTAGGTACAACTCCCGGAACTTTGGACAGGGCATTTGTCACTAACTCTGCTGTGTCCCTGTAATTTGTAAAAACAATTACTCTGGACTCAGGGCTTTCTTTCAGTTGCTCGGATACGATCTTTCGCGCAAGCTCGAGTTTAGGATGTTCAATCTCGCACTCCTTTAACCTGTGAAGGGTTTTTCTCATAAAGAGATCATCCATTAATCTTCTTGCAGCTTTGCTTGCACTATTTGAAGAGGCATCTGCGTCCAGTTTCTCTAAATACTTCCTGAGGGTCTCAAGCCCCTGAGTCTCAACCATCTCCACAGCATGATTTACCTTTACCATTTCAGCAAGCACTGATAGGGCAGTAAAAACTGCAGGATCGCCCCCCATTCGGATTTCACCCTGAAGTTTCTTCTGGAGAAGCAGGAGGTCTTTTTTGGAGACATATTTCCCACTGCCTGCCGAAAAACCCAGGCCTCTTATTATTCCGAGCCGGTCATTAAAGATTTTCTCAAGATAGTCCCGGATCTCAACCATCTCAGAAGGGAGCTGTACCTGAATCCATTCTATCTCTTTTTCCTGCACATAAGGGCGGACATCTCTATCTTTCTCAGTCTTCACTGACACATTCTCAACATGTAAAGCCTGACAGACCTCCGAGATTTTCTCATCCGAACTGCCAGGGCTTGCAGTAATTCCGAGCACATGAGGATTTTTTGCGCTCTCGAAATATTTTTCCGCAATAAAGGTATAAGCATAATTCCCAACTGCCCTGTGAGCTTCATCAAAGGTTATATGGCTTACATCCTCAAGGCTGATCCTTTTTGTAAGAAGATCATTTTCAATTACCTGAGGGGTGGATACTATCAATTTTCCCTGCGCCCAGAGCTCTTCCCGTTTTGCAGGAGGAATACTGCCCGTAAAAGCCAGAATCTCTTCTTCGGGAAGAGCCATTACCTTCTTGAAAAAAGCTGCATGTTGCTCTACAAGCGGTTTCGTTGGAGAGAGAATCAGGGCTTTACCCCCGTAACGCTGAAGTCTGGAAGCAATCACAAAAAGAGCTATTATAGTTTTCCCAAGTCCTGTAGGAAGCACAATAAGGCTTGATTTTTCGAGTGCCTTCCCTGCAAGGTTCAACTGATAGAGCCTCTGCTCAACAGTATCAGGCTTTATTAGCGGATGCTTTATGAAGGCTGGCTTCTCAGAAAAAAAACTCTCATTCATTCTGCTTCAAGATCATTTAGTTTGTTTCAGAGTCTTAATTCAATTATAAAAATATAAACAAATTAAAAGTTTTGCTGCAAGCTTTTTTAACTCACAGCACAGGAATTGCTAATTTTCTGGTTTTAGAAGTTAAAGGGCTTGCCTGCGGACTCGAAAGCTCTGCCTTTGTAAATGAGTTCATACAGGACATTTTCTATCCCTGTGATCGGAGTCCGGATCTGGCGCATGGAATCCCTGTCTCTGATAGTTACAGTTCCATCTTTGAGGGTATCGTAATCTACAGTAACGCAGTAAGGTGTACCAATCTCGTCATTTCTCCTGTAACGGCGCCCGATAGTTCCTGAGTCGTCATAATTGACAAGCAGGTTCTTTTCCCTGAGTCTTGCAATGATATCTCTTGCGGGCTCTGCAAGCTCTTCACGAGTCAGGAGCGGGAGTACTGCAACCTGTACCGGGGCAACTTCACTTGCGAAATGCATTACAAGACGGGTTTCTTCCTCTCCCTCAGCTTCGGATTCTTTTCCAGCTTCTTCCGTGCCTTTAAGTCCGGACTCGGCAGCCTTCTGAGCCACGTTTTCCTCATCGTAGGCATGCTCCATGATGCCGTAGAAGATCCTGTCGATCCCGTAGGAGGGTTCGATTACGTGAGGAATGACATTCTCTCCGCTGACCTTTACAGTCTCTTCTGCAAAATCTACAGCGTCCGAGCTGACTGTCAACTCTTCCCCATCCACAGTAACTTTTATCTCATCTTTTGAAAGCTCCTCTTCGGAGAGCTGCTTTAAGGCGTCTGCAACGGCTTTCGCCTTTCCTTTAAATACAGGACCGAGCTTGCCCATGTTTGGCTTTACAGTAAAGCGAGTCACCATTTTCGGCTCCTCATATTCTACATATACGTAAAGTTCGGTCTTACTTACTCTTGCATGGGCTTTAAGGTCGTAATCTGTCCTGTCGGCTATTCCTACAACTTCAACCCAGCCGAACCTGTCGGTCTCAATTTCGGCATCCCAGCAGTCGACTGCATAGTGTGCCATCTCGTCGGTCAGGTGCTGCCTGAACCTGAGCTTTGCAGGATCAATTCCTATCTTTGTCAGGAATTCATTGGTAAGTGCGATATTGTAGCCCAGAACTTCGTGTGCTATAACTCCAGTTTTTACAGCCTCCCCGACCGTCATCCTGAAAGGCTCGCCCTTTACCTGTCCCTTCTGTGAATAGAGTACAAGTTCTTTATCTGCAAAGCGCTCAAAGTTGGGATGCTTCTTATTCCGCGGGTCAACAAAAATCTCGCATTCGGCTTGCGTGAATTCCCTGAGCCTGATTACACCCTGCCTGGGCGCAATTTCGTTCCTGTAGGACTTCCCTATTTGTACTGCCCCGAAAGGCAGTTTATCCCTGTAAAAACGTGCCAGTCTCGGGAAATCGACAAACATCCCCTGCGCCGTTTCTGGTCTGAGATACCCCTGCCGTCCTGTACCGGGTCCGATGGTGGTTTTGAACATCAGGTTAAATTCATAAGCTTCCCCGAGCTCGCCGCCGCATTCCGGGCAGGTGATTCCTTTTTCCTTTATAACCTTTGTAAGATCCTCTGCACTCAGAGCTCCTGCCGCATTCGTTACGTCTTCTACAAGGTGGTCAGCCCGGAATGCCTCCTTACAGTTCATGCACTCACACAGTGGGTCAGAAAAGCCTCCTACGTGTCCGGAAGCAATGAATACTTCTTCAATCCCAATTGTCGGGCACTCAATCTCCATAAACCCTTCCTGGATAACGTAAAACTCTCTCCAGATCTGCTCTATTCGCCTCTTTAGCGCACACCCAAGAGGCCCATAATCATAAAATCCCCGGCTTCCGCCATAAAGCTCAAAGGAATTCCACAGAAACCCCCGGCGTTTAGCCAGCTCGAATACTTTCTCGTATTTGTCCATTTTATAAATCCTCGTGAAATTGATGAGGGATATCGGATAACTGCAATTTTAATCTATAGGAAATACTAGATGGATAACGGCATCATTATATTAAATTTACACTGCTCTTCATCTATAGAAGATTTATCTGCAAGTCTTAAAATTTCGGATCTACTATCTTCTCTTCCTGAGAACTTTGACCGGAAAAACTGGTTTTCTTAAAAGAAGAAGTAAGTATTTTGATAGATCATAACGAAGATTCAGCTGTTTTTTTCCATTTTGCTTTCCATAACAGTGCAATTCCTAAAATCGTAAGGATTAGCATTTGCCAGTTTTGTGAAAGCGGACCTAAACCGACTGACCCTTCGAGGGTATCACGAACCTCATCAAATGCGGCATGATATACGGTCGATACGGCTAAACTTTGAGTGCTTGACCATATGTAGGCAAATACAACTGCATGCATAATTGTCGGTATTAAGCTGATAAGCATAATAAGTGGCACTGAAACAAATGGGTTAGCTTCCATTTGCGTTCCCATTACAACCAGAACTGGTAAGTGCCAGACCCAGGTGATAAAGCCGTGTAAAAGTAGTGCCAGGCGGGTATTGTATCGCGCAAATAAATGAGGCAATAAATATCCACGCCAACCGAACTCTTCCCCAAATGCCGGAATGAGTGTGATTGTAAAGCTAAATAAAAACTCAACCAAAATGGCTGCGGTGCTTACATCTTGAGGACTTTCATAAATTCCCAGCAGCTGTTCAACAGCTCTCGGGAAAGCCCACAAAAATAATGCAAGTCCAAAAGCGTATACATAATGCCTGGGTTTGCCCCATCGCCAACCGGCGTTTTCAAACCCATCCCTGAACACAAACCTGCCGGCAATGTAAGTGGCAACAGCGACCATGATCATTGATAATAAAAGGAGGGGTTTGAAGGCTTCCCCTAAAAACGGGTAAGCAATCTGAAAAGGCCATGAAAGTATAATGATAATTAGCAAATAGATTTTCAGTGAAAAAGGGCGATCAATACTCTCGTTTTTCATAAAGATAATAGTTTAGATTACAATAAATATTTTTTTAAATTTTATCTCTGCGTCAGGTGACTGAAAAATGAGGGTGAATTCTTGGGTGATTCTTGGGTGAATTCTTTTTTCTTTTGTTCTTTCCTAATATTTGCCCTCGGATTTGCAGGGCACAGAAATTAACTGAAGAATATTTTTTGTTACCTTTTGTTTTCGATTTGTGGCTTATATACTCGCTTCTGAACTTATGGTTTATACTCTTTTACCATCAATGTTCAGGTTCTTTCCCATGTTCGTTAACGAAAACTTTGATCGGATCATTTGAATATTATTTATGTGCTTATATAAAATTCTCTTATACAGGGTCAACAACTTTTAATATAACAAGCTTGTAATGCTAGAGGCGGTGGGGTAAATAACGCATTTTTCGATATGAACGTGCCTTTTTGAGATTACGTCGGATAGTGTATGCTATGGAAGGGCATTTTCGAACATAAAGTGCCTTTTTGAGATACCGTTGGATTTTTTAGGGTGCATATTCGGAGCACTTCCTAACAGGGAATGCTTTGAGACAATACAATAGAATACATTATGAGTGAGGTTTTGATAAAAATGCTGTTAAAGATTTTAAAAGAAACTTTAAGAACCGTAAAAGAAAAAAAGATTTTACATTCTGAAAAACTTATAGAGATGACGCACTGGCTCCATCACCTGGAGTTTCTGGTCGTAAGAATGATGATGTTTGCAATAGGCGTTCACCACCTTTATGTATACACCATAAAAACCGTATTCTGAGCTTAAATCTGAACTTCGTCTGCCGCGCAGGCAAATCCGTCTCCTTTCCGATAAAAGATCTTTGCTGCCAGAAATCCGGGCTAAAACGTGGGGGAGCCCTATGTGGAGGGGGTAAGGATCGGTTTATAATCAGGAGAAAATCGCTAGCGTGTAGCACTATGAGGATTTTTGTTTCATAGACCTCTCAAGTTCCATCACATACATGATGACCTCTTCAATGCCTTATTTAATACCCCACCAGTAGAGACGTCGTCGAGTTAAAACAATTGGTCTTTAACCATAGAGAAGACTTATTTATCATCTGCAGACAAAATACGCTAGTCAGAATCCTTTTCAAATTAAAAAATAGGGCTCGGAGCTGCTAGAAAAACAGTCCTTAAACTTACTTTTTGTGGCTTTTTATTTATCTTTGCAACTTATTTTTTACAGCTTGATATTTCTGTGTACTTGTTGTGTACTTGCCGTATCTGTGCATTTATTATCTGTACTGGCATGTTAATATTTGAATTAAATTGATTTCTCTGAACTTTCTGATTTCTCTGAACTTTCATCCCATGCAGTCATTCCATTAATTTTAAATTATCCAACAACTTATGGGGAAGCTGATGGTCCCAAAAATTCTTGTTACTAACGATGATGGTGTTTATTCCACAGGTTTGAAAGCTGCATTTGACAGTGTTTCAGACCTCGGGGAAGTTACGATTTCGGCTCCTGCCGTCCAGCAGAGTGGTGTTGGACGCTCGATTTCTATCTTTGAGCCTCTTCGAATCACGAAAACAAACGCAGGAGGCATACCTGCTTATTCTGTGGGAGGAACTCCTACCGATGCCGTAATTCTGGGCATCTTCGCAATCCTAAAGGAAATGCCTGACCTGGTGCTTTCCGGTTTCAATATTGGGGAGAATATAAGCACCGATACCATTACTACCTCAGGAACCATCGGAGGAGCCCTTGAAGCTGCGAGCTATGGCGTGCCTGCGATTGCCGCCTCCATACAGGTACTTGACGAAGGTCAAAAATTCGATGATCCCAGGGACTACCATAGAGAACGTTTTGAAGTCGGGATAAAAGTAGTAAACAGGATTGCTCGAAATGTCCTCAGGCACGGCATGCCAGAGAACGTGGACCTCCTGAACATAAATATTCCTTATCACGCTGAAGAGGATACGCCTGTAGAGATAACTCGCCTTGCACGAAAAGTCTTTAAAACGGATGTCGAGGAAAGGCGTGACCCCAGGGGCAGGCCCTATTACTGGATTGCAGGGGATCTGATCCGGGAAGAAGAAGAAGGGACCGATGTGCATGCTATCATGCAGAAAGGGTATATCTCAATAACTCCGATCTCCCTGGATTCAACTGCCAGGATAGACTTTTCTGAGATCGAAAAGTATCTCTAAAAGCTCCGTTATCTCTGGGTTGCAAAATTTTAAGTGCTCAAAGTCCAGGAAAATCTAAAATTACTGAAAATCCTGAAACTATAGCGACCTCTAAATATCTAGATGAAAAGGTTTAGTACTAAGAAGCCCTGATCTTCTACTTTATCCGAAAAAGCCCTTCTCACTTTATTCCTTAATTTCATCTCTTTCAATATGAATGGAGATTTCCTTCCATCCGCTGTCGACCGTATGTAACGTTTCTACCATTGCCTTAATAACGCTTATCACTATTTTCTGGACAAATTCGTTCATAGGGATTCTTCTCCCGTCTACTGAAAGCTCAATCCTCATTTTTTCCCTCCTCATTTGCATATTGATCTCTGCATTGTTCTTCATATCATATTTTCTTTTTCTTCTCAGGAACCCTAACAGGAACGTAGTATGGCTTCCTTCGGCTTACTGCAAGCTCGAGCAATTTCTCAATCTCTTCGGGACTTTTTGCATCACTGACATCTACTAAATTGTCGTTTACAAGCAGGCAGGGCTTGAATTTTCCGTCGGCTGTAACCCTTAGCCTGCTGCAGTGGGCGCAAAATTCCGAGTTATCCATAGGTCGAACAAATTCTACTTCCGCCCCGTCGATAATATATTTTTTTCGATGGTGAAGGTTTCGTACCTTGATTTCGCTTGCCTTCTCAGCCAGGCTTCGTTCAAGGTCTTTTGAGTCAATAATGTATTTTGAAAGCCTGGGATCAATATCCATAAGCTCTATAAGTTGCAAAATTACCTTCCCTTTATACTGTCGGATAAAATCCATCATTGAATCGATTTCGTTATCGTTTACACCTTTGAGGAGAACCATATTCAGCTTCACAGGAGTCAGTCCAGCTTCAACTGCACTGTCAATACCCCTGATAACCTTCTCAAGTGAGCCTGAGGGCGCTCCGGTAATTGCTTCATACTTCTCAGGCACAAGAGAATCCAGGCTTATGTTTACCCTATCAAGACCTGCCGCCTTCAGGGCTTTTGCACGTTTTTCAAGCAGAATACCGTTTGTGGTGGCAGAAACCTCTTTTAATGGAGGAAGGCAGGCAAGGATCTCCTCAAAGTCTTTTCGGAATAGAGGTTCGCCTCCTGAGAATTTCACTTTGTTGATCCCGAATTTTACTGCTTCCCTGACAATCCCGCAAATTAACTCCGGCTTCATTTCCCTTCCTACCGGGCCGCAGGTAGAGCAGTCTGCACCTTCATTATGGCAGTAAATACATGAAAGATTACACCTGTCAGTTACCGATATTCGAAGCCCTGTAACCTTTCGTCCATAAGGATCCTTAAGAATTTTCTTTGAGTCTTCTTCCGCAACTTCAGGAGCTTTTTCTGGATTTTTCTGCTTCATGGCTGATTAAAATCTCCTATTAAACATTTGACATGCAGCTCTTTGTTAAGTTATATTTAAGGTTCACTGATATTCAGGAGTTTATCCTTGTTATATGCGGACAAACACTTTATATCTGAGACGATTTGCCCATAATATCCTGATATCAAATTTAATTGGCACCTTTGAGAAAAAGCCCAGAACAGGAAATAAATTAAATTGAATTAGCAAAAGAGTTACTTCAGCTTATGGAGTAGAAGCCTCTTTTCTCAATCCTTTCCTGAGACTCTAGCTGCTCTACTTTAGAGTAGGTATAACCTTTTACTTAAGGTTAGTGTGCACAGGCGAAGGAATATAAAACATTCGGATTTCTCAAAAAAGACTATCAGTCATAAAAATGATCATTCGGCATAGAGATAATCTGTTTGGCATATAATTTCATTTTCAAACTAAACTGCCGTGTTAAAGTTAGGAGTTCAGAGTAAAAGAATATTGATAGGCAAAACCATGTGCACGGAAATTTAATTATATAAACTCAACAAGATTAAATCTTCTGTGACCTTTCCTCTTAGTAAATTCATAAAACTCCTGAAAAATGAGCAGCTTATAAAGTTTGGGCAAAAACTGAATTTAAATATGTATAGCCTGAGAAGGCTCATTTGAAAGCTAATTGTATTCGGTTGTTAAATGTCAACATTCTGTGTGGAGAGTTGGTTATACTCTCCAACACATATGCTATTTTCCTTATTTATTTACACTCTACCGGAGCTTCTTCTACTTCTTCAGTGTCTTCACATACTGGAGCTTCTTCACAGACGTCTTTTGGAGTCTTCTCTACTTTCTTATTGTCTTCACATACTGGAGCTTCTTTACAGACGTCTTTTGGAGTCTCCTCTACTTTCTTATTGTCTTCACATACTGGAGCTTCTTCACAGACGTCTTTTGGAGTCTTCTCTACTTTCTTATTGTCTTCACATACTGGAGCTTCTTCACAGACGTCTTTTGGAGTCTCCTCTACTTTCTTATTGTCTTCACATACTGGAGCTTCTTCACAGACGTCTTTTGGAGTCTCCTCTACTTTCTTATTGTCTTCACATACTGGAGTTTTTTCACATACATCTTTTTGTGGAGCTTCACATACTGGAGCTTCTTTACAGACGTCTTTTGAGGCTTCATTACAATCTACTGGAGCCTCTTTAACATCATCAAGCTTAACTGGGGATTTCAGTAACTCCTTCTTGCAGACATTTGCTGGAGTCTCTACAATGTCTTCACATTCTTTAGTATCTTCACAGTTTTCTGGAGCTTCTTCAATTACTTCGGAGTCGTCTTCTTCACATTTTATAATGGATTCACAGTCACAGGATTCACAGTCACATTTTGCCTGGTCACATTCCAGAACAGATTCGCAGTCGCAAGAATCACAATTTCCTTTGTTGCAGTCTGCGTGGTCTTTAGAATCCTCCTCTTCAGAGTCGTCCTGTTCGCTGTCTATAATGGAATTGCAGTCGCATAGTTCGCAGTCACAGTTTATTTGCTCACAGTCTGCAGCAGATTCACAGTCACATGAGGTACATTCCTTGTCACAATCGGCAAGGGAGTCACAGGAAGTTGCAGAATCATCTGCAGATTTTGTAAGAGTATCACAGGAAACTGCTCCTGCAGTAATTAAACTTGAGATCATTAATATAGAAAAAATAGATCCCAGAATTTTTGCAATTGATTTTCCACTTGAATTCATTTTTATTCCTCCGATTAGTTCCTCTGATTTCATCTGATCTTGCTCATCTGACTTGAGAAGACCTGGAACTAAAAGCCATCCATTCAATTATATATATAAGAATACTTACATTAAGAGCATTATATAATAATTTATAAGATTTGTTTAACACTTTATAAGCCCACAAAAAGAGGTAAAAACGAATTTAAAGCTTTATAATGCTTTATCGGATTTTACAATTATTTTATATGTTTTGAGGTAGAAATTTGTTGACTTTAGTAAGATCGATAGATGCCCTTCACTTCAGTGAGGGGAGTAGTCACTAAATGCTGACAATAGGTTTTGTTAATAATTATTGCTACTCTTCAAGCTGCTTTAATAATATCTTTCCTCACAAATCTAAACATATTAGATAATTTGCTTAGGTATCGGTAGACTTCCCTGGTAAGGTTCTTTCTTCTGAAAACAATTATAAGGTGCTTTAAAGCAGCAGCATTAATAGCTTTAATATATTTTAACGGCAACAATATTCAGCAGATGACAAAAGGAATACTTATTGCAGGAACCCACAGTGGGGTCGGAAAAACGACAGTCTCCATGGGTATTATGGCTGCTCTAAAACACAGACAGCTAAAGGTCCAACCTTATAAAGTAGGACCTGATTATATCGATCCTTCTCATCACACTGCAATTTGCGGGCGTCCCTCACGAAACCTGGATACCTACATGATGGGCACCGACGGAGTTGGACAGACGGTAGCCCGGACGGCTGCAGATGCGGATATTGTGGTAGTAGAAGGAGTTATGGGACTCTTTGACGGAATCGATTCTACCGAGGTCGCAAGTTCCGCACACGTTGCAAAAACACTTGATCTGCCTGTAATTCTGGTGATTAACGTACATGGCATGTCCAGAAGCACCGCAGCCCTATTGAAAGGGTATTCTGAGTTCGATCCTGAAGTCAGGGTTGCAGGCATTATTCTGAATCAAGTAGGCAGCGCGAGGCATGCAGAACTCGTAAGAAATTCGCTTCCTGGGAGTATACCTGTTGTAGGAACGATTCCGAGAAAAAAAGATATCGAGGTTCCTTCCCGACATCTTGGGTTGTATATGGCACATGAAAAGGATTATAATACTGAGGAAATGGCAGCTTTCATCGAGGAGAATGTTGATCTTGATGCCTTGCTTGAACTTGCTGAGCCCTGTTCTGTGCCGGAGATCAGGAAAATACAAAGACCAGAGGCAGATCTCAGGATAGGAATTGCTAGGGATCCAGCCTTCTGTTTCTACTATCATGATATGTTTGATGCTTTCAAGGATCACGGAGCCGAAATTGAATTTTTTAGCCCGATGGCAGGAGAGGTTCCGGATGTCGATGGAATTTACTTTGGAGGAGGGTATCCCGAACTTTATGCAGAAAACCTTGAGAAATCCGAAACAACCAGGAAACTTAAGGATCTCGCAGCGGACGGGTTGCCCATTTATGCTGAGTGCGGCGGTCTGCTTTATCTCTGCGGGAGATATGAGGTAGGGAACAAGATTTATAAACTTGCAGATGTCGTGCCTGCAAACACACGTATGACAGACCGGCTCAAAGCTCTCGGATATACCGAAGCTCGCCCTCTGGATAAAAACTTCTCTTCTCATAACATCAGAGGTCACGAATTCCATTACTCTCTTACAGAATGCGACCGAGATGCGAAGTTCGCATATGAAATGCTGCGAGGAAAAGGAATACAGAATGGTTTAGACGGTCTTATCGAGCACAACACCCTGGCAGGTTATATGCATTCCCATCCAGCTACCTTTCCGGTGGAAAAATTCATTGAAAAATGCAGGGAATACAAAAGAAGGTAAATAGAGATAAAATAAAGGTTCAATGTAAGAAAAAGACTAAGTAAAAGTTAACGATTCAGAGTAAGTGCAGTTGTTCACTTTGCGAGCAAATTTTTAATTTTTAGGATTCAGATTCACTATTGAAGTGAGGTATATCTCATTTCTCATTTTTTTCAGGGTTTTATGAGCATTTTTATAGAGATTTTTAAGGCTTGTCCAGAGTTACTTCTAAAAATTTCTAGACTTTTTTGGAGATTTTTTAGCTTAATTGCCTGATACTGAAACTTTCATTCGCGGATTTGAAAAAATACTTTCATTCTGTCAAGTAAGATTAATAAAGAAGAGTAGATGAAGAATAGGTAACTTTATGAATATTCGAGGAATTTTTCAGGGTAGCTTTTTTGGAGTAAAAGTAAACACACAGGATGAATAGGCTGGATCAGAATAAATCTATAAAGGTACTCTGATGAATTACTGAATCTGTCTAAAACTTTTACATGAGCAGTCCGGGATAACAACTCGCATTCAATGCTTTGTTTACTTACAAAGGAGGGAATAAAATGAGGTTCATATGTCCACTCATTGTCGTTAACAATATAGAGGCTTCCAGGAATTTTTACGAAAAGATCCTTAATCAGAAGGTACAATGCGATTTCGGTGAGAACGTATCATTTGAGAGCGGCTTTTCAATACACCTGAAATCCCATTTTTCGGATTTAATAGGTATAAACAAAGATGACATAGCTCAAAAATCAAATAATTTTGAACTATATTTTGAGGAAGACGATCTGGATAGTTTCCTTCAAAAGTTGAAAGGCATGGACTCCATTGAATATGTGCACGAACTAAAAGAACAGCCATGGGGACAGAGGGTTATCAGGTTCTATGATCCTGACATGCACATCATTGAGGTTGGTGAGCCCATGGAAAGCGTGGTAAAAAGATTTTTAAATAAAGGCAAGTCAATTGAAGAAACCGTAAAGCGAACTTTAATGCCAGAAGAGTTTGTCAGACAGTTTTTGTAAATAATGCCAGGTATTCTGAATTATAAATCCCCTTTTCATTCTCATTTCTTTTTTCTTTTATCTTTTCTTTTACCATTTTATTTTTCTATCTCCTTTCCTTCTCTCTTTCCAGTTTTTCTCTCCTTTTTTCTTCTTTACGCTTTTTTGCTCCTCTGATTCTTCTTTTCTTGTACCTTTGATTCTTCTTTTCCTGCTTTTCTTTCCTTCTTTTGCTCCTCTACGCTTTCTTGCATCTTTCCTTCTTCTTTTCTGCTTTCCTTTTCTTGCTCTTTTTCCTTTTCCCTTTCTTTGTTTTTCAGATATATCTTCTTCTCATAATACGCGAGAGGATGATTGATTTTTTCACATAATCTATCTTTTCCTACGCAGTTGCCATAGGTTCTCATGGTATCACATGCAGGAGGCTTGTATACATTCCCTGTTGCACCTGCAATGTGCTCTATCTGGTAAAGAGTCTTTTCTGCGTCAAAATCAGGGGAGATATTGAAGAGATTAAGTATTTCATCCACCGACATGCCTACGTTGAGCAGGAATGAAGTCATGGCAAACCGCATAGAATGGGCAAGATTCACTCCGCCCTGTACGTTTGCAAGGGCATGTGATATGCAGGGGGGAAAAAGTTCAGGTTCCACTGTCCCAAAGTCCGTTTTTCCAAATTTTTTCTTCTGAACCTCAAACTGAGCCTTTATTTCAGCAACATAAGGGGCGCAAAAACGTGAAATTTCGGCAGGAATTTCAGGGATTGGAAACGACTGTTCAATACGTTCCCTTATAGCTTCTTCAAGAAGTCTTGCAAATTCTTCCTTTGTAATTCTTACCTCTCCAGCCCTTAACTGGCGATTTGCAAGTTTCCAGGCAGGATCTTTCAGGGAATTTGAAAAGCGGATATAGTCCGTAAAATGCATACTGAAATAGGAATCTCTGAAGTCGGCTGAAATTCCAAAATCTTCCCCGAATTTAAGCAAGAAAGCTGGAGTTTCATTTCTCAAAAGTGTATAGGCAGCTTTGGCTTCTGCCAGAGCATAGCGCTTGGTAAAGAGCTGATCGTCCACACAGGCAACCAGCATTCTTGCAAAAGGATAGGAGAGAAGTTCTGAGAGAATCTGGGCTTCTCTGGAAACAGGCGGCTTTTTAATTTCCCCTTCCAGAGCTTCTTTTACCCTTTTTATCCCTCTAGCTCTTGCAGCCCGGTAAGCCCAGGAATTAAGCAGACTGTCCAGGGAAATCCCCAGACTCTCAACATGGGTAGATGCTTCTGAGATAAAAGGGTAATATGCGAGTTTGTCAGCCTGCATGGATTATTCCGACTCAATTCTCGGAGCCAGGAGATAAGAAATTCTGCCTGCACCGTTTGCAATCTCGAAATCTATGAGTATCGGGAAATCTTTTCCAAGGGAAAGACTTACCTCATTGACTTTATTCGTAGGTTTGACTATGTCGGCCAGATAGTCCAGAGAGAAAAGAGAACAGGCTTCACCTGCCTTCAGGTCGATCAGCTGGTCCCTACCCATCTCCAGGCGAACCTGGTCAGTATCGCCTTTTGCTTCCATATAGAAGGTATCATCAGAAACCCCCATTAGTAGATGATCACTTATTTTCTCTGCAGCTTTCACAGCACGCCTGAGGTCAGCTCCATTCAGGACAACTTTTGCAGGCAAATCTAGCTGGGGAACTCTTGGTTCTGCCCGAATTGTAGAAGGATCGAGAAGAGAAAGTGTATAAGACAGCCCTCCGACATCAATCAGGAGTTTTTGATTCCCTTCTTCAAGTTCCATCCGGACTGTGTCGTTCTTCTCCGCAATTCCCAGCAGGTCCATAATCTTGTTCAGGTCTATTCCTATTTCAGACTCATCAGCGCTATATTCATCGAAAGCGGATGATCCAAGCTCAAAAATTCCCATTGCGACATTGGCAGGATCAACAGCTTTTACCGAAATACCTTCCGGCTTTATTTTAATTCTGACCTCATCTACAATTACAGCCAATGCGGCAATCGCGTCTTTCAGAAGCTCTGCATTAATTGCTGCCTTGAACATAATTCTTCTCCAATAAATAGATCTAAATTTTAAGCTCTTTATTACCCTTGAGATATATAAATTTCTTTACAGATTCGGAAGTCCTCGCTCTATTTGAGAACCAATTTTCCGGCTAAAGCCAAATGGGTTTCTGAAATCGGAAAATTACTAGATTCAAACTCCCGGCAACTATATAAATCTTGGTCAGAAAACAGGGCGACTTCAGGATCTGTTTGAAGCAGAAAGGAAGCTGTAGCCTGATAAATCTATAAATCTATTTTTTTCCGGGAAACATATTTTTCAAAGGTGGGTAGAAGAGAATTAAACTTCAGTCGTATTCTCTCCAGGTAAATCCACATTTCGTGCATTTGAAGAATCGAGTTTCGGATTCATCAGCAGACCTGAGCTGTCTGAGCCACCAGAATGCAGTGTTATTTCCACACTCTGGACATTTTGCATTTGTTGTTGGCAGACCTGAAGTCTGTTCACCTTCCAGAACCACTACTTCACGGTCATCGATCTTGGCTTTGGAGACAAAATTTTTCGTGTTGCCTTCTATAGGTACTATGTTCCCACATTTTCTACACTCAAAATTACCATTTTTAGGAAACATCATGCTTTTGCATTTTGGACAGAATTGCATTAATATCACTTTTTGCGTCATTTATAATTTTATTGTGATCAAAAGCTAACTCAGGAATGGAATCAAGCTCAAAAAGTTCGACGGAATCTGCATCAGAGCCTGGTTTTAGCTCTCCTGATCCTTTTGCGAGGTAACATACCGAAACCGTATGCTCTCTGGGATCACGGTGTGGGTCGGAATAGACACCCACTAGTTTGATTATCTCTATTGAAAGGCCTGTTTCTTCAAAAGCTTCCCTAGCTGCTGCGTTTTCTGTACTTTCCCCAATTTCTACGAAGCCGCCGGGAAGGGCAAATTTTCCCTGATAGGGGGGGTTTTTTCTCTTCACGAGCACAAGCCTGTTTTTAAAGAGGATTACTGTATCAACGGTTAAACTAGGGGTTTGAGGCTTCATAAAACGCCTTCGCTTTATTTTCAGGGAGATTTCTTTTTCCGTCATCAATCCCTTTCTGAATTAGCTTTTCTAGCAGGAGTGCCAGAATAAAATAATATTATTATTGTGCATAACGTAGAAACTCGTCATTATATTTCAATATTGACATTGTAAGTCAAGTTTCTGTCAAGCAGAGAAATTCCTTATGCAGTAGCTTCTCGTAGTAGCTTCTCTTAAATGTTTCTCTTTTATCGAAACCATAAGTTTCTATCCTAATCTTGAAATTTTTTAGTTTTTACGCTTTTATATAAATGAGAACATGTTTGTAACGTTATTCTTCTATAATAGGAATCTATTATCTTATTTGCAGGCTCAATCACTCTTTATGAGTACCCTGACGGAGGTAATAATTCTACAGTTTATAGGTAAAGAAAGTAAAATCCATAACCTTTGAATTCCTTACTATTAATAAATGAACTATTCAACTTATTAGAAACTTATATGAAAATCTATTAATTATTTTAAATGACTTCACATGTCACTTTCCGAAAGCTTCATAATTTGCCTGAGGCTTTTCTGAGCCTTCAGAAACAGAAACAAAACCTAGAATTAAGTTTTACCTCTGGCAAAAAGGTGCGTGAAAAATGATAGAAAATATACTCTGGCTCGCAGTCGGGTTAATGGTTGCGTCATCCATCATCCCCAGAACTCTCAGGGTTCGTAAACTGGTAGGAGGGATTGGATGGGGCACATTTTCCATCCATTGGGGTTATCAACCTCTTCATTATCTCGAGATCCAGGACTATGCCAATGTGCTCCTCACAATAGTGGTGACGCTGTTTTGTCTACTTGTAGCGTATATCATGTATCGGGAGTATAAAAATGGTCCTCTCTATATAAAAAATAGGGAAGTGTTACATTCCAAGTTTTCAGCTCAAGGTGAAGCGGATTCCCTTGATATAACCTCAATGCTTACCAGTGCCACTGCACTTGGAGCTCTAGTTTATTTCCCATTTGCGAATTTCACCCCTTTAAATACCTGGATTATAGGAGGAGTCACCTCCCAGATTCTCTGGGTTCTCCAGTACTTTGATATTCCTGCATATATGAAAGACTGGAATATGATAACACTTAATGGATACACTGTTGAGATAATACTGGCCTGTACTGCAATTGAAAGCATTGCCCTTTTTATGGGGCTAATAGGTGCAGTGAGAGCTCCATTTAACCGCCTGGCTATGGCTTTTATCGCATCCGTGCCAGTTATCTATATACTTAATCTTATCAGGGATGTTTTCGTGGTAGTTGCTTATGGGGAGCAATGGTTTGGAGCTGACAGTTTCATAATAGCACATAATTATATTGCAAAGGCGGGTTCAGGTATTGCCCTTTTTGCAATTTCATATGTGGTGATTCGTATTCTTCCCGAACTATTCGGAATGATTGATGGTCTCTGGATCATATTTTCTCAAGAATTGAGATCCCTTCTGCACAGATCCGGGGGGGATTAAAGCTAATGCTTGCAAAAGGCTCAGAACCCTGGCTTCTTACTGCTGCACTTATAACCATAACGTTTGCGGTTCTCTCCAAGGCAATGAACAGCTCCCATCTAACCCACGTTACTTACATATCAATGGTGCTGACTTTCTTTATGGTTCTTTTCTTTAGAGATCCCGAAAGAAAGGTGGAAGTTTCGGATACTTATATGGTTTCCCCGGCTGACGGCACTGTCATAGACATTCGGGGCCGGAAAGTCTGTATTTTCATGTTTCTCCAGAATGTACATGTAAATAGAGCTCCGATTTCGGGAAGGATCAGAGAAATTACTTACAGAAAAGGAGGATATCTTCCTGCTTTCTGTAAAGACTCTGAAAGAAACGAAAGAAACGAGTTTATTATTCACACCAAGTATGGGGATGTCAGTGTCACGCAGATTGCAGGCACTATTGCCAGACGAATTGTTTCCTATCCTCGAGTAAATGATTTTATCGAGCAAGGACAGCGCATTGGAATGATTCGTTTTGGGTCAAGAGTTGACGTAACAATTCCCCAAAACTTTGAAATCATAGTACGGAAAGGAGAGCGGGTACTTGCAGGCAAAACCATTATAGCAACAATAAAAAATGACAGGGATTTTGAACATGAACATATTTCAAATGTTAAGGCTCCCGGACCTGGTCTCTCTCTTGAACCTTCTCTGCGGAATTAGTTCAATTGCAGTAGCTGCCCAGGCTACAGTCCAGGTTGCCACATCTCAAACTGCGGCTGCCCAGAATGGGTTTTCTCTGGCTTTGATCTTACTTCTTGTTGCAGCAATTGCAGATGGAGCGGATGGATATATTGCCAGGCGATTTAAAGGAGGAGAACTTGGGGAACAACTTGACTCCCTGGCAGATGCAGTTTCTTTCGGGGTTGCTCCTGCTCTTCTCATATATCTACAGTTCGGGCAAGTAAACCCTGTAGCCGGAGAACCGGACCCTCTTATTGCGATATTTCCAGCTTTTTATGCTGTTTGCGGTGTGCTCAGGCTTGCTCGTTTCAATTCTGTAACTCCCCGTAAAACAGGCTTTGAGGGTCTTCCCATAACTGCAGGCTGCATAATGCTTGTTACATATATGCTGCTGAACGAAAGTCTTGTCAGAATAGACTTTCTTTTAGCGCTTACCCTTGGTCTCTCTATTCTTATGGTAAGCTCGGTAAATTATCCCAAGATCAGGAATGTCAGGATTCTTGCATTTATCTCTTCTATTTTCGGGATAACTATGTTTCTCTACCTGTATAATGTCGAATATATGCGAATTTTCTCGACCCTGCCTTTTATCCTTATGTTGATATACATTTTTTCTCCTTTTTTCAAGATCCCTCTATTAAACAATCTGGGTAGCAAGGAGTATAGGAACAAAAGACTGAGCGCCAGGAAGGAAAAGAATTAAAACCGGTTCACTTTAGTAAGACACTGACTAACGAATTCTAGGAAGGGAGAGATTTATTTGGTTCAGGAAAAAATAACCGACAAAGATAATGCACTCTTTGAAGCAGGAATTAAACTCGGAGCTCTTTATCATCAATTCACGGGCTCTCCTGTAAACTTGAACACGGTTTCAAGCCTTGAAACGGCTATCCAGGAAAGCATTTCAGTTCAGCCCTATGTAGAAGAAATCTCAGTAAAAATTGATAGGGACATGCTGAGAAGTAAGCTGAATAATGAATTTGGTTATACCGAACTTCAGGGTCCCATGCTTAAGGTAAATATAACCGTAAGGTATGGTTCTTCAAAAGTAAAAGTTGGAATGGAGTATGACCCTGAACTTAATTACCCGTTGATGAAAATTCTAGAAATTAAAGAGACAAATGTTTGAGACAGCTAACACTGGAGATTGAGAAGACAAACATTTGAAGCAGCTAACGTTGGAGATTGAGAAGACAAACATTTGAAACAGCTAACACTGGAAATTGAGAAGACAAACGGTTGAAACAAACAACTCTGTAAAAAAATAAGCCGTAAAGAGAAGCTTTTAAACTTCATTCTTTACAGTCTCAAATGCCCTGATAACTTTTTCGTTCTGTTCCCGAGTCCCGACTGTTACCCTGATAAAAGTGTCACCCGCCTCCCTGAAAGAGTCACAAGGGCGTACAATAATTCCTTTTCTCAGGAGGCTCTGTGTAACAGCTTTTGCTTTTAAAGGAGCAACGTCTACAAGTACAAAGTTTGCCTGGGAAGGATAAACCGTAAAAGGAATCTTTTCTTTCAGATATTCTCTGCCCACTCTTGCGATTTCTATGCTCTTTCTCAGGTGGTCAACATCCGAAAGGGCAGCAATTCCTGCTTTTAACGCCGGAAGGCTTACTGAGAACGGAGTGGCTGCCTTTATATACTCTTTTGCCAGCCATTCGGGCATGATCCCATAACCTAGCCGTAGACCTGCAAGCCCGAATGCCTTGGAAAAGGTTCTGCCCACAACAAGATTATCGTATTCCCTTACAAGCTCAGCAAGGTTCCTGTCCGCAAACTCGACATATGCCTCGTCAAGGAACACAAGAGCTTTTGTATTTTCAAGAATTATCCTCAGATCGTTTTCAGGAAGAAGATTCCCAGAAGGATTATTGGGAGAGCAGAGGAAGATTATTTTTGTCCTTTCGGACTGAGCTTTTAGAACCTTTTCAAGATCAAGTGAAAAGTCCTGTTTTCTCCTGACAAAAACCGGTTTTCCTCCGCATGCCTTTGCTGGCAGCTCGTAATAGGCAAAAGTCGGAGTAGGAATTATGACCTCATCCCCTTTTTCAATGATCAGCCTGCAAAGTCCATCAAGAAGTCCATCCATTCCTGGTCCTGAGGCTATGAGGTTTGAAACCGGAAAACCTGTGTATTTCGAGAGAGCTTCCCTGAGTTCTATAGCATCTGCTGAGGGGTAAATATTTGTACAGGGAGCTGCGTCCATCATCGCCTGAACAGCTTTTGGAGAGGGTCCAAGTGGGTTTTCATTTGAGCCGAGTTTGATGATTGAAGCTGGATCAAGCCCGTAAGCAGAAGCTATTTCCTCAATGGATTTTCCTGGAACATACTCTGCAATATCAAAGATCTCCTTTTTTATAAGTTCAGGCCTGCTCAAGAACATCAACTACCGTATCGATCTGTTCTTTCGTAATTACAAGTGGAGGAACCAGACGAAGCACAGAATCCGAAGTACAGTTTAATAGCACTCCGCATTCCCTTGCAAACTCCACAAATTTGCTGCATGGATATTTTATCTCGACTCCTATCATGAGACCTTTGCCACGGACTTCTATAACGTCCTCCCTGTCCATGTTCCTGAGTTTCCCCATGAAGTAAGTCCCGTTCTCTTTCGAGCGCTTAAGAAGCTCTTCTTCGCGAATTGCTTCGATTGAGGCAAGTGCAGCTGCACAGGCAAGTGGCCCGCCTCCAAAGGTAGAAGCATGCTGTCCGCGCCCAAAGCTGAGTCCCTCCCTGGCTGCGATAGCACCCATTGGGAAGCCTCCTCCAATTGCTTTTGCCATACTCATAATATCAGGTTCCACGCCAAATTGCTCTTTACAGAACCATGTGCCTGTCCTTCCAAAGCCTGTCTGCACTTCGTCAAAGATAAGGAAGGTTCCGGTTTCGTCACAGATTTCCCTGACCTCTTTGAGGTAATCGGGATCCGGGATATTTACTCCGCCTTCGCCCTGAATGGGCTCAAGAATAACGGCTGCCGTATCTTCCGAAATAGCCTGCCTGATAGCTTCAGCATTGGAGTACGGGACGAAAGTTGTCTCGGAACTTACGGGAGGCATGAAAGGATCCCTGTACATGCTCTTATGGGTTACGCTGAGTGCCCCTATAGTCCTGCCGTGGAAGGAATGTTCAGCTGCGATGAAGGCGCTTTTTCCCGAAGTCACGCGGGCAAGTTTCATTGCAGATTCAACAGCTTCAGCGCCTGAGTTACAGAAAAAAACACGCTCCATACCTGTTATTGAGACCAAGGTTTCTGCAAGCTCGGCCTGAATTTCAGTATAATAAAGGTTGGAGACGTGCATCAGTTTCTCAGCTTGAGACTGGATTGCCTTCACAACCCTCGGGTGGCAGTGCCCAACATTGTTTACTGCAATCCCTGCTACGCAGTCAATATATTCTTTTCCGTAAATATCCCTGACAATTGCTCCCTTCCCTTCTGAGAGTACAAGGGGCTGTCGCCCATATGTCTGCATGACGTATTTTGAATCTTTTTCTATGATTGAATCATATTTTACCTGTAAATCCTCAGACTCTGAGACAATCTCAGATTTTATAATATTCTCTGTCAACTGAATTCCTTCCTGAAATTTGTTCTTTTTAACTGATCGAAAAATCTGACGAATAAAGTTTGGATTATTTTGAATATATCAATCAAGAAATTCTGATAACTTGAATTAGATATGCTATTGAAATCCTGGGAAATATTCTCTCTGAGTATTTAAGAGATTTGCAATTAAATCTCACATTTGAGTTTCAAAATCGGATTTCACAATCTAATTCCGTAGTTGAATCTCATAATTAAAATTCAAAGTTAGACTCCATATATAATCATTTTTTTATTTTATTCAGAGTTCGGTTCTCTCCAGAATCCAGATAATTCCCTGATTCCCTAAGAATGTTACTGCTCATTCTCAAAAAAGATGTTTTCCCACAATTCTTTGTCCCTGGGGTATGAGCTTACATTCTGCAGAGGCAGGGTTCGACGTATCTGGAATTGAAATTAAGAAAAAAGCTATGATTAAAGGAAATTCCAGATTTCTCAGGGTATCAAAAACTCGATACTGCTGGTCAAACTGGTGTCTCGAGTTAATTCCTGATTATTCTCCGGATTTTTGTTCCTTTCTGTAAGCCCTGGCTCCTGTGAAGCGTCTGCTTCTTTCCAGTGCCTGGGTTCTGGCAGTTTTTCGTTTTCTACCTGGCACAAAAATACTTCCGGGATTTGCGCTTGATTTAATAGGTGAGTTCTCTTCTACCTGATCTGCTACTTTGATGGGTTCTGCCGGAGGTAAGTTTTCAGGCAGTTCACGCTTTTCTCTCATGAATACTTTCCCTAAAGCGTTGACCTCTGCAAGAGCTGGCTTTTCTGCGGCATCCCGTAAGAAAGACACTCCTGAAGGCGCTTTTATTGTGCCGTCTACCCTTGCATTTTCGTGCAGTATTACAGAGTCGGCTTTTATTCCGCCGAAAATCCGGCTATTCCGACCGATCTGTACAGCCCCTTTTGAATAAAGATTGCCATAGATAGTGCTGTTTTCCCCTATGTTGACCTTGCCTTCTGAGTAAATGCTCCCTTTGAGGGTAAGATTTTCCCCTGTGTCAACGGAATGCGCCCTGATATTCCCTGTTAAATGGCAGTTGTTCCCGATTATAGTTTCCCCACCAACATTAATAGTTTCAGGGGAAAGCTTTGCACCGGCAGGTATAATCAATATATTTTCACCAAGCTCCCTTATTTCAAAGTCCTCATCGTCTTCGGAATCTTCAAAGAGCTCTTCTACAGCCTTTTCGATTTCTTCGCCTTTACCAAGGCGCATCATTTCCTTTATGTAAAGGAATAAAAATATGATTACAGGGACTGGATTCCTTACCACTATCCATCCTTTGGCTTCGAACCCTCCCCGAATTTTAACTTCTTTTCCTACGTCAAGATCCCCTTCTACGAACAGCTTCCCATCAATTGTTACAAATTCTCCCAGATAGGCGTTTCTGCCGACCTCCACCTTGCTTCCCAGCTTTGACCACATATCAACCCTGATGTCAGAACTAGCCGCAATATCCCCGGTAACGGTCACTCCTTCTCCCATTATAACTGTATCGCCGAATATGCTGTATTCAATATTAGAGTGATTGCCGACAATAACATCTCCCTGGACTGTAATCCTGTTTGCTTCGACTCTGGTGTTATCTGGAACCAGGAAATACTTTAGAATTTGTTCTGGCTCTGGAATATGCTCACTCTCCGGGAAACTGTTATCTCTAATCTCTAAATTTCAGGGTTGAAACTGCTCTTTTAAAGGGCTTTTTTATGAGTAGCATTCATTCAAAAGTCACTATCTAACATATATTCTTATTCATTTTATTCTTTCATAGGATATTTTATCAATATAAATAACATTTTATATACTGTATTTAACTATATGTAAATTTGTGTGAAACTTAAAGAACTCAATCCTCAGCAAGTTTTATACTTATTTCCCTTTTTCTGCGTCTATTTTTCGTCTATTTTTATATCTTGAAAGATTCTTTTGAAATTTCGGGCTCATTTTTCTTTTTTCGAAGCAACTCCTGCTCTTACATCTACGGCTGCCCCGCTGTCAAAAGCCATAATTTCTGCAGGAGATAGAAGCAATTGCCCTGTTGCGAGCAGTCTGTCAGCCTCATCTGTCACGAGTACCTCTTCGCCTGCCCTCAGTTCAGGATCAATTTCAACTACATGCTTTATAAAAGCGGTTTTACCTTTCTCCACAAAAGGAGCAGCTTCCTCCGAGACTACGACCCTGAGCCTTTTTCCCGGCAAAAGCTTATGGACAACGGAAGCACCTTCAATACTGAGGGTAAAAAAGCCATCCTTTGCTCTTGCCGTAGCTATACGCTTTCCTGAATAAAGGACCTGGCGTATTCTTTTTGTTCTTGACAACTGGAATGTTGAGCCGTCAGGAAAGAGTTCTTTTCCTATGCCTTTTCCGAACTGATAATCCGCAATCATGCGGACTCTAGTAAGTCTTTCGGTGTTATTCATGGGACTAGGTAATATGTGCAGACCTTAAAGCAATTCCGGTTATTCCGATCTTCAGGATTTGTACTGGAGGTAATATGCGCTTCAGGCTGCTCAACATTCTCCTCTCTTTTGCTCCAAATTTTTCCAACATAAAATATATTTTTAGTCTATTATCCACCGCTCGAGGATACTAAGTTTCCTCCTTTAATCTCGTTCTTTATTCTGCTGACATCGTTTGTTCTTTTAACCTTCCTTCTTTATTATCTTTTATCATGAATTTTTTTGTTTTCATGATTAGCAAAAATATTAAGAAGTAGGAGCACCAATCTATTAACTGGTTTATGAAAATTAGAATGTGCATATGTTAGGAAATTTAAATTGCTTGTGGTCTTAAGAAGGCAAAAGAGGGAATTCCCTTGATAGTTCGAAAAAATATCTCTATTGACCAGTCTTACGTGGATAAATTAAAGCCATTTCTGGAGAAAAATAACGGAAATTTAAGTGCGGCAATAAGGGATGCTATCGAAACTGCCTCTCTCTCTCTGACTGGAAGTACCGTTGAAAATGGGGAAAAAGACTCAAGTAAGGTTTCACAGAATGCAGAATTCCGTAACAAGTTGATTGAGGACGATGAATTCCTTCTTGTTCATCATACGCTGCTTGAATGGCTTATAAAAAAGACTTCAGGGTTATTAATTGATGAATCAATTGTATATGAGCTAATCAATCCTTATAAAGTAAAACGAATCTCTGACGTTGTCAATTACATAAACTCGTTCAACGAAAAAATGGGCTGGAAAATTAAGGTTGATGCAGAATATAGTCAGGATTCAGAACCGGAAACTGTAAGTCTTACTCTCTCTGATGGGAACCCCTACTTCAGGGAAATTATGGCTCATTACCTGGCTCTTTATCTGGCAAAACAAATGAAACTGGATGTCCAGGGTCTTTTCTGCAAATCAAATATGACAAAGATTTATTTTAAAAGATTCGAGTTCCTTGATTATCAAAAAGTCCCTAAAGGACTTGAGAGATATTTTGGGCAAATGGATCTTGTCTTCCGGGAGATTCAGAAAAAACCGGAGTTCTGGAAAAACCTTATCAAAACCTATAGACAGCAGAATTATCAGAGGCTCAGCATAAACAGAAAGACTTTCGAGGCTCTTGTCTCAGGGAACCTCCCATCCCTGGCTGAAATAACAAGGGATTTTGAACTGGATACAGGCAAGCCTCCTGAAGCTTTCACTCTTGCGGAGCATATTATGATTTTCAAAGAAGTTTATCTGACAGACAGCATAGGTAGTGATATTGAAGTTTGTACGGTAAAAGGCAGAGAATATGTGAAACTCATTCATGACTATTCTGACAAAAAAGTCTGTGAAATTATTGCAAAGTATTATTCAAACATCCTCAAGTCTACTGGCTATCCTTTTACAATTACTACCAACCCCCATATGATCCTGTTCGTGTTCGGGAAAATGCCTGATTCCACAAGTTTTCCTGAAATGAGTACTCTGTAATCCTGACTTTATCGATTTTCTAATATTCATTAAGATAGATAAATTCATATGTGGGAGTTCCCTATCCTTTTTTCATGAGTGACGTAATTTTGCTCTGGGACTGCCCTCTTCTCTTTGAGAAACTGTTTGTGGAGTATGGGCTTGAATGCACTCGTGTGCTCTCAACATCCCTTGGTACTCCTTACTTTCCTGCCTGCAAGGTTCTGATCCTGCCGACAGGTTTTGCAAATAAACAATATACAAAAACAGGTGCAGGACTTGTACGCGGAAAACAATCCCTCGAAAAATTCGTGAAAAAGGGGGGAACTCTTCTTATTTTCAGTCCCTTGGTACCGGAATACGAATATGAATGGCTTTCTTTTTCTCTGAAGTATGTAATGGAAGAGAACCCCTGCACACCTCAGCCTGTGGGTAGTCACGATGCCCAGAAACTAGTGGAAAACATTGTCCTTCCTGCTGGATGCGACGGTTACTTTTCAGAGACCGATGCCGATGTCGTGCTCCAGGATGACAAGGGAAGACCAATAATGGTCGTAAAAGAGATTGGAGAGGGCTTGATTGTTGCAACTACTATTCATGAATTTCCTGCAGCCGAATTCTTTAAGTGCAGGGTCTCTTGTACGAAAAAAGTGAAAGCCTGAAATAAAAAACAGGATAGAAGCAGAAATGCTATAAGTTGAGATAAAAACCAGAGAAGGTCATAAACTGGGATAAAAACCAGAAATAAACATAAGTTAGCTCTCAAGAAAATAGACATTTACACGCAATAAACAACTACAGCCAGAAATCGGTTTATTAACTCTCATTTTATTTTTTTCACATTTTTGTTCTTTTTATACTGGTTCCTGAGTTTTTGTATTTCTTCAACTTCGTTCTCCAGTTTAATTACAAAGAGTCCGAAGCAGGGCTTTATAAACTGGAATATAATATCATTTCCTGAGAAACCAACAGGAGATGTCATACCAAGCAAGGTAAAACCTTTTACCTTATACCCGCCAGGCACAAGGTATACGCTCTCAGAATGCTCTTTAATGTAATTTTCGCATTCTTTTGGAGTTGCATTTTTCAGGAGAATTTCATATCTGTATTCTCTTAAGCACGACATTTTTGTACCCTTTATGTCCTTATATCAGCTCCAGTATGCTCTAATAATCAATGATCCCTTAATCAATGATCCCTTAATCAATGATCCCTTAATCAATGATCCCTTAATCAATGATCCCTTAATCAATGATCCCTTAATCAATGGCTATTATTTTTCATAAATTAAAATATAAAAAAAATAATATATTAGGCATTTCATTCTGAAAAAGGGTTATAAGATTCTGTAAAAATTCTGCAAAATGTCACCTGATCCAAGGTTATTCGATCCACTTTCCTATATTATCTGAGACACTGGATGATGGAAAATGGGAATAAATATCACTTGGAAGAGTAAGAGGTTTAAGCCTGATGTCAACATTTAATATATAAATTGTTGATAGAATGGAAGTGGCTAAAGTTATATTCTGGAACGATTGAGATAAGATCTACTATAGAATTTCAAAACTGAAATAATATTAAAATTAGATCTTAAGAGAATGAAACCTAGATACATAAACTGGCTGAGCTAAAGTATTGTCCTACTTTTAAGAATTTATATCATAGCTTTAATTGCAAAGGTTGAAATTAGGTTAACCCTACATTCTTAAAGATAAAACCCGTTTAGAGATGAAATTTCATGAATGGCGCAAAAGTGCTTCTTATGATGGGATGTCCTGAGGTCCCAATTCAAACAAGTATTGCCCTGTATCTTTCCCATAAACTAAATAAGTTAGGATTTGATGTGACTGTTGCTGGGAATGACGCCGTAATCAAGCTTATAAAAGTTTCGGATTTCGATGGTTATTATGTAAAAAAGATGGTAAATCTCGATAAAACCCTGGAGGATATTATTGAGAAAAGATTGGATTTTGATATCTGTTTTGCCTTTATGCACAACGACTCCGGATTAACTTTTGCAGCAACAATGAGCGCCATTTCCCAAGCCAAGATGTACTCTGTAGTTTTTGGCAGGAATGCGGAAGCTCTCGCAGAAGCCATCGAGTTCGACTGTGTGAAAATAGTTTCAAGTGATGTTCATAATCCTATCCGGCTCAAGAATAAGCTGGATAAGGTAATTGAGGAGATAGTTAAATGAGCTGTATTGAGCAGATGAAGTATGAAATCCTTCTGCAAAGGATAAGCTTCAAAGAAGCCAGAGAGTACATTGAGAAATACTCTGATGAGGTTTATTATGTACCCCCTGGCTACAAAATCTTTAAAGATTACTACATAATAGGAGTGCCGCCCGTTGCAGTGGGCGCAAAGGGCAATGCTCTGATTTTCCCCTATACGAAGCCCTGTCACGGAAGCTTCGTCCTGAGCATAGAAAACGAGGACAGTGTAAAGGAGATCGACAGGCTCAGGGAGAAAGAGAAGGAGATGGGAGCAGCTTCATCGAAGGAAGGCAAGCCTACTGAGCGCTCCAGAACACTTGCAACCAGCTATCAGGATATGTGGAAAGAATGAAATCCAGAAAACTGGCTGTAATCAAGACAACAGAGTAATAGGAAGAGTTTCCAAAAATAGAGAAGAGTTGAGATCTCAACATAAGAAAAGATAGGAAATTTGAGTACGAAAGGGTAGATAGAAAATTTTAGAAGGGAAGAAATAGAGAATTTAAGTACGGAAGGGAAGAAATAGAGAATTTAAGTACGGAAGGGAAGAAATAGAGAATTTAAGTACGAAAGAGAACAAAATAGAAAATTTAAGTTTGGTGGGAAAAAGATAGAAAATTTAAGCTTGGTGGGAAAAAGGATAGAAAATGTAAGTCTGGAAGGAAAATGTCAGGGGAAAATATTTCCTCTTATTTTCCTCGGGGTTTTGATGATTTTATTCTGCGTTTTCATTCTATTACCAGGTCTTTGACCCTGATTCCGCTTTCTACAATTTTCCCTACGATTTTTCCGCCGGTAATTTCTATAGCTTTTGTAGCGTCTTTTTCCGGCAGGATGATAAGGAAGCCCATGCCCATGTTGAAGGTTCTGTACATCTCAAGATCTTTCACTACGCCTTCCTTCTGAAGGAATTTGAAGATCTCCTGAGGCTCCAGGGGATCGTAGAAATCAAAGCCGAGTTTTGTCACTCTTCTCAGTTTCAAAAGTCCGCTGCCTGTTATGTGGGCAAGCCCGTGGACTTCACATGCCTTGAGGACGTCAAGAATCTCAATGTAAATTCTTGTTGGAGTCAGGAGTTCGTCTCCTATTGTTTTTGAACTGTCATAGGGACATGGATCATGGTAAGAGTAGCTGGATTCCTCAATGATCTTCCTTACCAGAGTGTATCCATTGCTGTGAACACCTGAACTTGGGATACCTACAATCACGTCACCTACGCTGACTTTTCCTCCCTCGATAATCTGGTCTTTTCTGACAATTCCCAGGCATGTACCTGCAAGGTCGAAACCTTTAATTATTCCGGGGAGGGTTGCGGTTTCTCCTCCCACAATGGATATTCTGGAGATTTCTGCGCCTTTTACCAGCCCTTCCCCTATCTGAGCGGCAAAACTTTCATCATGCTTTTCCACGGCAAGATAATCTACAAAAGCCACAGGTTCGGCTCCTATTGCTAGAAGGTCATTAACATTCATTGCTATACAGTCTATGCCTACTGTGTTCCAGCGCTTCATTTCGTTCGCAATAAGAACTTTTGAGCCTACTCCATCCGTTGTCAGGGCAAGGGCATATTCTCCGAAGTCAAGAAGCCCTGCATAATGCCCTATTCCTGTAAGAGGGGCTCCTATGCCTTTTCGAACGTAACTGAGCTTCTCAATAAGTGTTTTAACCGTTTTTTCTTCTTTTGAAATATCTACGCCTGAATCTGCGTATGTTAAGTGTTTTTCGCTCATTTCTACCCCTCTCTGCTTATTTTAAAGCAGTTTTTCAATTCCATTTCCGTTATATAATTCAAATTCATCGTGCAGGGTCTTGACTGCGGCAAATGCATCATCTTCCCGCACAACAAAAGAGATATTGTACTGAGAAGATCCCTGGCTGATCATGATAATGTTAATCATAGCATTTCCAAGTGCTCCGAAGACCCGCTTTGCTATGCCTGGAGTCCCTGCCATACCTGCACCTACGACCGCAACCACGCAAACGTTTCTGTCCGAAGTGATCTCTTTTACGATTTCCCGGTTGAATTCTTCATGGAGAGCTTTTAAAGCGGGCTCTAAATGTGTCTCACTGATCACGAAAGAAATATTGGATTCGGAAGAGCCCTGGCTAATCATAACTACATTAACGCCTGCCTTCGCAAGTGCTGTAAAGAGCCTAGCTACAGTTCCGACTGCTCCTGCCATCTCTGCGCCTGCAACATTGATGAGAGCTACGTTTTTGATCAGGCTTACAGCCTTTACAACGTGCCGACACTGGAACTTTTCCGCAACCACGAGTGTGCCAGGTAACTCAGGTTCAAAAGTATTCTTAACCCGCACAGGAATATGCTCACGCATAGCAGGTTCAATAGTGCGCGGGTGCAGTACGTTTGCTCCGAAATAAGAAAGTTCCATGGCTTCGGCGTAAGATATTTGAGGGATAGTCCTTGCTTCTGGTACTATCCTCGGGTCAGTAGTCATGATTCCGTTCACTTCTTTCCAGAGCCAGATTTCATCAACTTTCAAGGCTGCACCAAGGATAGAAGCTGAGAAATCAGACCCGCTTCTTCCCAGTGTGGTAATGATCCCATCCTCATTTTCTCCTATAAATCCTGTAACCACTACAATCTGGGATCCGAGTCTGCATCCAAGTCTCTTTTTCACAAGTTCGTAGGTTTTTTCAAGGGGCCTGGCATTTCCGTAATCAGATGTGGTTATAATCCCTGCTTCTCCACCTGTGAATTCGGTTGATGGAATTCCAAGGGAACGGATAGCTCCTGAAACGATTGGAGCAGCCAGCCGTTCTCCATAAGAGCAGATGTAATCAATTGACCTTGGTGTAAGCTCACCAAGATAGCAGATCCCGATCAGGGCTTTTTCGAGCTCGTCAATGCGGAGGTCAAGGGTATGGATAACTTCTTTTGCGACTGTTGGGTCATCAATGGCGTCCTTCACGGCTTCGTGGTGCTTATTTGTGATTTCTGTTTTAAACTCTTTAACAAGGGCTACTTTGCCTTTTGTTGAGGCAAAACGTGCATTTTCCAGAAGCCCATCGGTCACTCCACCGAGCGCCGAAGTTACTACCACGATCTGGTTGCCTTCCTCATGATACTTTTTCAAAAGCTGGGCAACATGACGGATTTTTTTCCCGTCCCCAACAGAAGTTCCTCCAAATTTCATTACAATTTTCATGATCGGACCACGTTTTAGCATTAACTGGGAATACTTACGTAACTGGAATACTCACATAACCAGGAATACTCACACAATTTACTTAAACTGATAATTTAATTTTAACTTTCCTTATTCTCCGGACAAGAATTAATAATAGTCCGAAAATTCTACAGGTCTATAAAGTATATCTCAACAAAATAATTCTTTGTAGAGAGCTATATGCCAGCTCTTTTGCCATTTATATATTATGCTGAGAAGCTGTGTGTATAGGATATTGGTACTATATTATAATGTTTGTGTAAAATGAGTTTAGAAATTAAAATTCTTGATAAACAGAAAAACCTGCTGGCAAATGCTCTGTAAATTTCGATTACAGACATCTGGTAGAAAACAATATATTCAATTTCCGAGATGAATGACTAAAACAGTTGGAGACAGGTGAAGTAATGAAATACGCTGTACTTATAGGAGACGGAATGGCTGATTACCCTATAGAGAAACTGGGCGGAAAGACCATTCTCCAGGCAGCTCGAACCCCTGCTATGGATTATATTGCTGCTCACGGGAAAGCCGGATATGCAAAAACTATACCTGAAGGTTTTCACCCAGGGAGCGATGTCGCAAATATGTCTATTCTCGGGTATGATCCGGCGGTGTATTACTCTGGTCGGGCTCCTCTGGAAGCTGCCAGCATGGGTGTGACTCTTGCACCTGATGATGTGGCTTTCAGATGTAATCTTGTTACTATTGAGCATGGAAGAATAAAAGATTACAGCGCAGGGCATATCAGCAGTGAAGAAGCTAAGATTCTCATTGAGACACTTGACGCGGAACTCGGCACAGATGAATTGAGCTTTTATCCGGGAGTCAGCTACAGGCACCTGATGGTTGCCAGAAAGAATCTGGGGGCTGAAACGGAGTGTACTCCTCCTCATGACATTACAGGAAAGAAAATCGATAAATATCTGCCCAGAGGAAAGGATGGAGCCTTCTTCTCCGATCGGATCAAAGCGTCTATGATTGTACTTGAACTGCACCCCGTTAATCTGAAAAGGATTGAGGAGGGCAAGAATCCTGCAAACTCCATTTGGGTATGGGGTCAGGGACATGCTCCAAAGTTTACTCCGTTTCAAGAATTGTATGGGAAAACAGGAGCAGTAATTTCGGCAGTCGATCTTTTGAAAGGCATCGGGGTTTATGCAGGTCTGGATGTAATTGAAGTTGAGGGAGCAACGGGTTATCTGGACACTAATTACGAAGGGAAGGTAAATGCTGCAATTGAGGCTCTTAAAACCAAGGATCTTGTTTTTATCCACGTGGAAGCTCCGGATGAAGCCGGACATGAGGGAAGTATTGACAAAAAACTAAAAGCTGTCGAAGACTTCGATAGCCGAATAGTAGCTCCTATCCTTAAGCATGCTCAGACTTCAGACGAGCCCTTTACAATTCTCATACTGCCTGATCATCCAACTCCAATTTCCGTAAAGACTCACACTCAAGACCCCATTCCCTTTGCAATCTACAGAACTGACAACAAGGAATCCGACGAAGTACAGACTTTTGATGAGGACTCGGTTAAAAAAGGTTCCCTTGGGCTTGTAAAGGCTTCGGACCTGATAGGAATGCTTGTAAAGGCTAAATAACTGCCTTTCCTTCTTCCTTCATTTTATGTTCTATTTGCCCAGTTCTTTTGAATTTTCCGGAAATTACCTTCTCTGGATTTTTTGGGACATTTTTCTCTTTTTTCTTTTTATCATTCAAATTCTTTTTCATGCCACATTTTTGTGAAATTTCTCAGGAAAATATATATATCCTTTCTCAATATATTCAGAGTAGCACATAAAAATCTGTGTTGTCATTTTAACTTAGGGGGTATTTTAAATGAGATGGCCTATAAGAAGAACATTTTTTGGTCCTGAACGCTGGGATCCCTTTGAAGAGATAAGAAGAACACAGGAGCGCCTCAACCAGTTATTTGAAGATTTTATGCCGATGGAAGAATGGGGATGGGGCGGAAGGGTCTATACGCCTGCTGTTGACATTAAGGAAGAAGATGATAAACTTGTAGTCACTACTGACCTCCCCGGTATCAATAAAGAAGATGTTGAAATCAACCTTAAAGAAGACATGCTTGAGATAAAAGCAAAGACCGGGAAGGAAAAAGAGACTGAAGAAGAAGGATACATTCGCCGTGAGAGGGCATACACCCAGTTCTACAGGGCAGTCCGTCTGCCTACGAGCGTTAAGGAAGAAGGAAGCACTGCAAAATTGGAAAATGGCGTCCTGACAATAACGCTGCCGAAAATGCAGCTTGAAGCGCCGACAAAGAAAATAGCTATCGAATGATCTTCTCAGAGCGGAAAGATTGACCTTAATGTTATGTAAGGCTGTGGGTGAGACTCGCAGCTTTTTCTTTTTAAGTTTTATCTCATGGTCTTATTCTATTTTTGGCTTCTGACATGTTCTGAGTATAATACTCGGGATCAAAACATGGCTCTATATGAATTGAGAAGTGGCTATTTTTGCCGCAGGTTTCCTTTAACCTGTTTTCTATCTGCGTTGAGATTTCATGTGCCTCCACTATACTTAAATCCCGGTCAACTTCAATATGGACATCTGCAGCCATGGCATTCCCTATTTTTCGGGTTTTTAGATCATGGAAACCTAAAACTCCTTCAGTGGAGATGAGTATCTCTTCAATACTTCTATAAGTCTCGGAATCAATCGAAGCTTCCAGCAGTTCATTGAGATTTTTATAAGAGATATCGAATGCAACCTTAAAGATAAAGAAGCTCAGTACAATTGCAGCTACTGGATCAAGCACAACCCACTTTCCTCCAAGAAGGATCGCGCCCCCTACTCCAATCATCGTTCCTATGGAAGAGAAGGCATCAGAACGATGGTGCCAGGCGTTTGCAATAAGGGCATCGCTCTTAAGTTCTCTGGCAGATGTCATGGTATAGCGGTAGAGCCATTCCTTTAACACAATTGAGAGAACTGCCGCAATAAATACGATTGAACTTGGAGCTGGAAGTGTCTCTCCTCTGAGAAACACAAAAACTTTCTCAAGCCCGCCCCAAAAAATTCCAAGAGCCACTACGGCAAGGACAAGCCCAATAAATGCAGCGGCTAAAGTCTCAATTTTTCCGTGCCCGTAATTGTGCGTACTGTCTCCAGGTTTCGCAGCAACCCTTAAACCCACTATTACAGCGATGTCAGTCATGAAGTCGGAAAGAGAATGAGTTGCATCAGCAATCATCGCTGAACTGTTTCCTGCAATCCCTGTAACAAATTTAAAACCTGTCAGCAGGACATTTATTGCCATTCCAACTTTTGCCACATGGGCTGCTTGGGAGTATCTGGTATCTTCGTCTTCCTCATAATTAAAAAGAGTCTCTTTATTTTTATCTCCAGTACCTTCCATAATTTCCCATATCATCTCAATTATTTGAACAGATTTGAGATATTATATTTAATATATTAAGCAAGAGCATAGGAATTAGCAATGAACAGATATAAAGTTATCTTTCATTGCTTAAAAAATTTGCAGGATTCTGTTCTGGTTTTTGTATATTACCTCTATTCTTAAATTGACAAAAAATTATAAAATTATTGTTTTTTCCATAAACTGTCAAGATTCAGTAAATTTCCAAACTGCTACTTTCTTTCGAGAAATTAGATATGTAATATAATATAAATACTCCTGCCAATTTTTCTGTCAATTCACATATTGATCTGACTATCAGCTTTTCTTCATCTTTCTTTCCAGTTGCCAATTTATTAAAATATATTCAGCTGACATTCAGCGATAGTGTGGAAAAATGTATTTTATTTCCTTGATTCTCTCTTCTTCTTTTCCTTCTACTTCGTCGGGAAATTCTTTACTTTTCAGGGCTTCAGCCTGTGCAATCTCAGGATGCTGTTTTAGAAACTCCATTGAATACTCAGTCGTTTCCTTTGCTGATAACTCAAAAATCTCATCAATTTCTTCCTTGCTAAATTGCCCGTGATAAAGAAGAAGCTGGGTTACTTTTTGTCTGGTAGCCTGAGGCTCGTTCTCATAATCCAGCGAGTAATACAGTTTGCTTATGATAACTCTTAAACTCCAGACTCGGCTTCGTTCGTTGTCCTTTAGCTGAAAAGGCTCTCTATCCTTTACTTTTCTTATAATTTCATTCAGGTCATACTGAGTAATGTTAACACCCCTGTTAAATTTGGCTTGCAAGCAGATAAAGGCTCTTAAATCTTTCCTGAAAAGGTATTATCGGTAAGTAAGGAAAGTAAAAAATTTATGTAAGAATAGAAAGTTATTAAACTAGAATTCACTGTAACTGTAAAAATAAGGCATCGAAAATATGTGAAAAGTGCGGCATCAGGAAATTGCTCTCATCATCTTTTGCTCAGCTGGGGTAACTCTCATCATCGCCGCAAGATCCATTATATCGGTGGTCTTATTTATGGCTACTGCCTTTACTGCTGCAAATTATTGGTTTAATGGAGTACTTCCTGTATCTAAAGGAATAGAATTAAGTTACCCTTATTTGTTTCAAAGACTTTTGAGGAAAAACACTTGAAATTTGAAGCCATAGCTGTTGAGAATATTCCCCTTATACATGCCGGGGACAACCTGCCCTCAATAATCTGTGAGAATATTGAGCTTCAGGACAGGGACATTGTTATCATTGCCTCGACCGTTGTTGCTAAAGCTGAAGGGGAGATCTTCAGGCTCGAGGATATTACCCCAGGGAAGATATCACTTGAAATCGCAGCACGGACTGGAAGAGATGCCAGATTCATCGAGGCTGTACTTTCCCGTAGTGGGGAAGTCCTTGTGGAGAAGCCTTTTATGCTTGTGACAACTCTCTCAGGGCATACCTGTGTAAACGCAGGAATTGACGAGTCAAACATTGAAAATGGATTTTTGCTTTACCCTCCAGAAAATCCGGATGCCAGTGCTTCAAGGCTTGGTCAGGAACTCGAAAGGCTGAGTGGGAAAAAATTAAGTGTTATTATCACGGACACAAACGGGAGAGCTTTCAAGATAGGGCAGACTGGAGTTGCTATAGGGATTTATAAAATAAAACCCGTAAAACGCTGGATTGGAGAAAAAGATCTTTTTGGAAGAGACCTTGAAATTACGGAAGAGGCAATTGCTGACGAACTTGCCGGCGCCGCAAACCTTCTGATGGGAGAAGGCGCAGGCGGGATTCCGGTGGTTGTCATTCGCGGGTTAGATTATTATTGTGATGAGGAGACCTATATAAAGGAAATGTACCGCCCTGAAGAGCTGGATATAATTAAAAAAGGGCTTCGCTGCCTGCAAAAAAAGAGTTGAATTTAAGAGGATAGAGCTTCAGAATTCGGATACCTGCTTCAAGAATCTCAAAAATACCGTTTAAGAGTCTTGCAGTATCAGACTATTCAACTAGACCATTCAACTTTTACTTAGACAGTCTATGGCAAGTTAAATGGCACTCAATAGTAAGAGCTCGTATTAAGATCTGATCATGGTTAGAATCATCTTGAATCTTTCCATGGCACGAAGTGAGTGAGGCTCTCCAGCAGGCATTATGATCATATCCCCTTTCTCCAGAATATTTTTATTCCCGGAGATGGTGATTTCTGCTTTCCCATCCATTACCTGAACCATGGCGTCGAAGGGGGCAGTATGTTCACTCAGTCCTTCTCCTTTGTCAAAAGCAAATATAGTTACTGTTCCGGTATCCTTGCGGATGAGCTCTTTACTTACAACGGCTCCTTCCTGATACTCAATTAAATCTTCTACTTTTGCTGGTCTAGCTTTTAGTTCTTGAGACATCAGTATACCTCTTTCTCCTTACTATCCTTATTATGAGACTCATATACCTACCCTGTCACCTTACCAAATCTTGTAGGTGAGGTGCGTAATGCCCAGATCCATACTGTTAATTTATCTTTTCTGGATAATGAGTTCAGGAGGTTGTTAAGTCCTGTAAGTTATCTCCTCTTGAGATCTCATGTTTTAGTTTAAAAGGCATATATTCCACTTCCACACCCGCATCCCTGAAAAACTTAAGTGAATCTACGTCAGGATAGACAGTTGCATATACCACTCTTTTGATGTTTGAGTTGATAATCATTTTCGTGCAAAGAATACAGGGCTGGTGTGTGCAGTAGATAGTTGCTCCTGCTATACTTACTCCATGGATTGCAGCCTGGATAATCGCATTCTGCTCTGCATGCACTGCCCTGCATTTTTCCTGTCTCGTGCCTGAAGGGATATTTTCCATATCCCGAATACATCCGATTTCAAGGCAGTGTTCCATGCCGCTGGGTGCTCCATTGTATCCGGTTGAGAGGATTCTTTTATCCCGGACAATAACAGCCCCCACATTATTTCGGAGGCAGGTCGCCCGTTTGCCTACCACGAAGGCAATCTCAAGAAAATATTCGTCAAGGGAAGGTCTTTCTATCATTATTTGTAATGAACAGTAACTGGTATATATAGTTGTAACGTTAGAACATATGTTATTTTTAAGAGTTAATTTTAAGTGGAATGAACTAACGATATAGAGAAAAATTGGTTTCCAATAAAGAATTAATATAATGTGAGAATACAGAATTAAAACAAATTAACTTGATTATAATATTAACTTAACTATAATATTAACTTATTATAGTATTGACTTATTATAATATTAGAACATCTGTGACATCCAGAAAGTTATCCCCTTACCTGAACTCGAATAGCCAGGATAGGTTGAAGATCTTCAAACAAATCTGATTCTAAATCTGGTTACAAATTTCGCGTTCTCTACATCTGAAATGTATATCAGATGTAAAGAGCTGTTTGGATAAGTTCAATAAAATAACAGATGTATGTATCCGGAGTATTAAATTATGGCAACAGTTTTGACCGAACTTTTAGATAATTTCGTGAAAAATCACGATAATCGCCAGTTGCTGGCAATCCCCCTTGCGATACTCGCAGTTTCTCTAGTAATACTGCTGGTTTCCTTTATGAGTAGTGGGTCGCCAGTAGACCTGGGAATGGAATTCCAGGGTGGTACCCAGATTTCGGTAGAGACAACTGACTCTCCTGCTAAGCTTGAAGAAATGTATTCTTCTTACGACATCACGGATGTCCGGCAGGCCGGAAGCAGGGTTGTTATGCAATTCGGGGTCATGGACAAGGAACAGCAACGTCAACTTGAAAATGATATTACGAGCCGTTACTCGAATGTGCAGATCCAGCAGGTTGGACCTATCTATGGGCGTGATCTGCAGGTACAGGCTGTCAGGGCTCTTATCATTTCCTTTATAGGGATGTCTCTTGTAGCATTCTTACTCTTTCGGACCCTTATACCTTCCCTTGCAATAATACTTTCGGCATTTTCAGACATAATGATTGCTGCGGCTTTCATGAAGGTTGCAGGGATAGAACTCTCCCTGGGAACACTTGCCGCCCTGCTCATGCTTATTGGTTATTCTGTAGATAGTGATATTTTGCTCACAAATAGAGTTCTTAAACGCCGGGGCACGATAGAAGAGAAAATTTCCCGAGCTATGCAAACCGGCATTACGATGACTACTACAACTCTTGCAGCGCTTGCAGTTATGTACATAGTTTCTACTTATTCCTACCTTGTAATTCCTTCATTTACACAAATTACATTGCTCTCTCAGATCTCAATCGTGTTGATTGCAGGGCTTATTGCAGATATGATGAATACCTGGCTCCTGAATACGGGAATTTTACGCTGGTATGTATCAAAGCCCGAATTAAGAGGGAGGTATAATAGATGAGCGATATAAAAGGTCTTTTTAAAAATGTAAGAGTCATTATCTTCACCCTCCTCCTGCTTGGCTCTATAGTGGCAATACATCCAGGCTATACTCCCGGAGAAGGAGTGACTACTAACCTGAATTTCGGACTTGACCTTGAAGGCGGTTCCTGGCTACAGATTAAACTTGAGGGAGCACTTGCCCAGATAAGTGTAGATTCCGAAGAACTGGTCAGCGGAATTGTCGAGCCAGCAATTGGTGCCCCTATTGAAATCACAAGTAATAACCTTGATATGGGAGGCTCAGATTCTGCCGGTAAATCTGTAACCTTTACAACTTCTGCTCCGGTTAATGCATCCCAAATTGAATCTCTTGAACTGGGCACTGTAAATGTGGAGAAGCTGAGTGATACTCAAACTCAGGTAACTATCTCTGATACCAGTAAGGAAGTTATGATTACAAACTATCTTTCAAAGTCCCTTGATACAGAGGTAGTTCCATTCTATACTGCCGACGGAACTGTTTATGAGATAAGAACAGAAGTTTCTGAGCAGCAGCTTGAAAATCTTCTGGAAAATATTGGAGGATCAATCGTTAAGAATGAAGATGGGACTTCAACTTATAAAGAAGGAGTCACCCGCGAGACAAGAGATCTGACAAAAGAGATTCTCAGTGATAAGCTCAACTCTCTTGGTCTGAAGGACATTCCTGTCAGGACAGTAGGAGATGAGTATATTCTTATTGATTTTGCAGGCGTTGATCTTGCGACTGCCAAGGAAATTGCCGAAAGACCGGGCAAGTTTGAGATCCGTATTCAGACAACAGGAAATGAAACTCAGCACGTGCTTTATGGAGACTCTATTGTAAGTGTGGGAATTCCAAGTTTCCATGATGGAATGTGGCATACCCCCTTTACCCTCAATGAAAACGGAGCACGAGCACTCCAGAAGGTTGCACTCGAAACAGGGGCAATTGATAATCCGGATGAACATTACCTGAACATGTACCTGGATGACGTCAAAATTTACGGAGCTCCTTTGAGCCCGGATGCAGCCGCTAGGTTAAGAGAAGCCCCAATCTATTCCTGGGAAGCTTCCACAGGTCCGGATGAAGCTGCCGAAGCCGAAGCTAAAGCCCTTCAGATCCATCTCAGGGCAGGGGCTCTTCCTGTCAATGTCGTACTTGTGGGTTCAGGGCATGTAGACGCAGGGCTTGGTTCTCAGTTTAAAACCGCATCCGTGATTGTAGGCATTATCTCTCTTATTGCAGTAGCAGCTGTGGTTTATTTCAGATATAAGAGGCCTGAAATTCTGATACCTATGGTCGGGACTTCTTTCAGTGAAGTTATTATGATTCTAGGGTTTGCAGCCGTTGTAGGCTGGCAGCTTGACCTGGCATCAATTGCAGGTATTATCGCTGCCGTAGGTACGGGGATTGACCAATTGGTAATTATTACTGATGAGGTTCTTTATGAAGGCAAACTGCCTGCTACGAGAGTTTTTGTCTCTAGAATAGGAAAAGCTTTCTCAATTATCTTTGGAGCAGCTGCCACAACGGTTATTGCAATGGCTCCTCTGGTGGTCATGGGCTTCGGAACTCTGAAAGGGTTTGCTATTACTACAATCATCGGTGTCTTGATTGGTGTGGTTATTGCAAGACCTGTTTACGCTGTAGTGATTAAAGAGTTCCTCAATGTAGCTGAGAGCGGAAACGGAAGTATAACCGAGTAAGTTTGAGGGAAAGATAAAAATCCTCAAACTTGTATTCAAAAACTAAAAACAGGGTGGAAGGTATGCAGGATCTCTGGACTTTGAAATACAGGGCACGTACCCTGAAGGAAATGCTTGGAAACGAACATGCCGTAGCCACGCTTTCCGAACTGGCACAGTCAGGGACTTTACCCCACCTTATTTTATATGGTCCTGAAAACTCCGGAAAAACGACAGCTTCTCTCGCTCTTGCCAGGCAGCTTTACGGAAATACTTGGAAAAACAATTTTACATACTTTAATGCTTCGGATTTTTTTGACCAGGGAAAACGTTATCTGGTGCGGGATAAACGTTTTGTACGTATTCTGGGCACGGATGATCCAAAGAAAATCTACAAAAGCGTAATTGATATTTTTAAGGAAATTGTCAACGAATATGCAGGGATGGCTTCAATTGATGCCGATTATAAGTTAATCTACATCGATAATGCAGAATCCCTCAGTTCAGATGCACAGAATGCCCTCAGGCGAATTATGGAGAAGTATAGTGCAACGTGCAGGTTTATTCTTTCCACGACCAAACCTTCCAAGCTTATTGCTCCGCTCCGCTCAAGAGGCCTTCAAATTTTTTTCACATATGTACCCGATTCTGTTCTGAGAGCTCATCTCGAAAAAATCGGCTGTGCTGAGAAGCTGGAGCTTTCGGAAGGCGCATTAGATGCGATCCTTTATTCTGCAAAGGGAAATGTTGCAAAAGCGGTGCAGACCCTACAGCTTGTTTCCCTGTTTTCAAACGGTTCGGCAATTACTGAAGAGATGGTATATGAAGCCAGTCTGAAAGTCAGAGACGAAAGTATAGATAATCTGCTTTCTGCGGCTCTTTCTGGAGATTTCTCCAGAGGGCGGCAGCTTATTGACGAAATGATAATCGAAAAAGGGCTGTCAGGAACAGAGATTCTTGAAAGACTTTGTGAGGCTCTTGTAGACTCGGGAGAATCAGATGAAGATGTCGCTCGCCTTGTTGTGAAAATCTCTGAAACCGATGCCTGTCTTAAAGATGCTGCCAATGACAGAATCCAGCTCGAAAAATTGATTTCTAATTTCTCTTAACTTTTTGTTACTCTTAAGCATCTCTGGCATCTCTTAATTTTTTACAATCACTGCAGTTCTTTGAGATCTTCCCCTCTTTCCAATGCGGGTTTCAAAATGTATTATATATATGCTTCCATCCAATGTTCTCTAAAAATCCAAAAATATATATATTATTACCTGTTAATTAGAACTATAACGATAAAGTATATATATAATTAGATTTTATCTCTTATTGCAGATAGGTCAAAAACTCAGGCTTCTCAGAAGTTAAGGGGCTCCAGTATAATTGCTAAGGGATGTATGGACCTGGTTTTCAGAATATTCACAGGCGTGCTTTACTCCCAAAAAAAACGGTTCAGAGCCCGACTTCCTTGGGTAGAAGCCAGGTCTGGCCTTTTTAAAAAAATCCACAAATCCCTCCATTTTTTTCCCTGAATAGCTCCCTCTTTTCAGGGAAACCATATTTATACGGCAGAATAGAACCCTGATGTGCGCTTGAAAAGGGTAAGATTCTGCCTGGAGTTAAAAAGAAACTGTCTGCCTGAACTCGCACTTCAGGCAGGCATTCAACCAAACGTTTTTTCTCCAATTTTTCAATTTATTTTCAGTACTTATAGTGCTTTACCGAGTGATAGAGAACCACAACAAAGAAAGCAACTATCACCAGCAAGAAGCTGAAGAAACCAACAGGATCCCAGAGGAAGCCTATTCCTTCTCCACCTTCTTCCCACGAAACCAGTACGGCTCCCTGGAGCACTGTAGGAATAACAACACAGGCGAAGGCAAGCACGAAAATAAATACAATATCAAAGACCTCTTTAACAATGCTTTTTTCTGCCATTTCTCCCAGCCTCTTCAGTCGTAGTACTTGAACTCAAACATGTGGTTCTTTATCGATTGGCGTACACTCAAGCATCCAACTGTTTCGATTCCTATCAGAAGACCTACGAAGATCACGTAGAGATAGAAGAAATTCCCGGAAATTTCCCAGGTCTCAGAAAGTACCTTGTAAAGAACAAATCCTTCTACGCCTATCAGCAGGAGAAGTATGCCTATAATTAAGCTTGTATCCCCATTGAGCTTGCTGCGATACTTACTTTCCATCGCCTGGTTATTCGTCTCCAACACCTATCGCCTCCTTTCCAATCCTTGCACTCTCCAAACCCCTGGGCAGGGGCCATCCCATTTCAGCCCAATTATTTTCTGTAGTTGAACTGTGCCTGTGGCTAAAGTAGAAGTATGCAATGCCGTAGAACACAAATGCGAAAATCAGGTTATATTTGTAGCCCCAGAACAGCGTTGAGAGAATTGTTATTGCGATTGCGATTGCAAAATACGCAATATACGGCTGGAAAGGACCCACAAAAGGCCTGACCTTGCTTGTGCTCTCAGGAAAGAGGTTCCTGAAGCGGATTAGCGAGAACGGGATCAACACATAACAGAGCAGTCCCGAGACAATGGAGAAAGTAATAACCTGATCCAGAAAACCGCTAAAGGCAAAACCTATCGCAACAGGCATCGTGAAGATCACAGCCCGGTATGGAGTATTATATCTTGGATGTACTGCCGAGAACCATGATGACACATACTTGTCTCTTGACAGAGCGAACCAGGAGCGTGAAGAGTCACAGACGCAACCGTTTGCACTGGCAACGCAGGTCAGGAAAGTCCCAAGCCCAAGCAGAGCAATGAATATAAACACCCCACTGTTCTGTGCCGCTTCAAAAAGCGGGTACACAGAGACTCCCAGCATGTCCGTAGGAATTAGCACTGAACAGAGGTAAAGAGTCATTGCTGCTCCTATTAGCAGAGTAATCATACCTGCTTGCTGCCCGAGAGGTACTGCCCTTGAGGGATGCTTACACTCCTCAGCGCACATTGCTGCACCTTCTATACCCAGGTAGAACCAAGGCCCGAACTGCAAGGCTGCAAAAAGACCTATCATTCCATTTGGAAGGGCACCCTGGAAGAGATATTCAGGATGGATGTTAACAGTTCCAAAGGCAGTTGCGAAGAAGAAAGCCACTATTGCAATGAAAGCAATCATGGTCAGGATAAAATTCAGAGTCAGAGCTGCAACAACACCCCGGTAGTTAATGAAGGTCAGAAGTGCAATGACAAGCAGCGTCACAGGAAAAACCTGTAGCTCCGGGAAGATGCTCTGTGCAATAAATGCAACAACAATAGCGTCTGCCGCCTCAAGGGCTATATACTCCATATACACGGCGAGCCCCACGCTGGCAGCTGCTCCGGGTCCAACAAATAATCTCGCCCAGTCGTAAGGTCCTCCTGCAAGTTTGGTTGATGACCCGAGTTCACTGGCGCACAGAGAAATCATAACATACATGGTCCCTGCAACCAGCATGGCAAGCATGGAACCCAGAATTCCTCCCTTTGCAACTGTAAAGTTCCATCCCATGTACTCTCCGACCAGCACAATGCCCACTCCAAGAGCCCACACATGGAAAGGCCGCAGGGTTTTTACCAGGCTGGCAGATTCATGTTCAGACATGTTGCTCAGCCCCTTCTTTTTGAAACCTTACTGGCATCCAGTAAGACCCAGCCCATCAGTCCGAAAGCCAGGAGATATATCAGTCCGTTTATAACAGTCCAGATATCCATTATAATATCCCCTTTTTATTTCAAATTTTTATATACGTTCCACTATGCGTGAAAAATTCCGCATAAATAGTGAAGTGGCTTTATAATTTTTTCGACTGACTTTTTTTTAAAAAAATCAGCCAGCGAGTCTTTCGCTGGCTTTGGTCCCATCAGTGTAAACTTCAATTTCAAATTTCAGCTCAGAATACAAGTCCGAGCTCTTCAAGCTTCTTTCTTGCTCCGTCGTAGACCTGTATGTACTCGCCAGTTGGAGTAGCTGTCTTTACGTCGTAGCATTCCTGGAAGGTCTTTCCTGCGGGTGCGCTTGCAAAGTTCTTCTCATAGAGAGCTACAAGCTTGTCAAGGATCTTGTTTACTTCAGAGATCTCAACACCAGCAGTTGCCCTTGCCACTTCACCCATCATCCTGGCTTCCATACCAGTGGTCTTGTCGGTTACGACACCTTTTGCAGATGCAACACCAGAGAGGATTTCCCTGCCTGATGCTGTGTCAGTTATGGACTGAGCTGCAGTCTCAAGCAGGCACATTTCTGTGCATGGACCTGCACATGGGTAGTACTGGTTACCAGAAAGTATGTCGGTAAACTCAGTGATGGTTGCACATGCCCAGCCTGCGATCATCAGGGTTTCCCTTGTGTTGGTCGAACCCCAGCGGATGTGGACAGGGCCGTCAAGGTGCCAGCTTGCGCTGCTCATAACAACAGAGTTGATGTGGGTTGCAACGTCAACTATTGTGGTTTCCTCAATGCCGCCTGCGTAGCCTCCGAAGATTGGCATCTGTTCGTCCATTATAATGTCGCTGTTCCCTTTGTAGTGGGCGATAACTGCAATTGCGTCAAGGTCGATCTTGAGCTCGTTGAGTTGCGAGACCTCGTGGCTGTCCGAGGAAATCATTCCGCCAGCACAGTCAGCGGAGATGTTTCCCTGAGCGGACAGGGAGGTCTCTGGGCCCTAGACACCCATGCCTGGACGGCCTGCCATTGCGCATGCCTGTTTAATCAGACGGGTTTCAGTCTTTGCAGCAAGAACTTCATACGGGCTCTTTGGAACAGGAGCTTTCCCACGCACTGAGGTCATTACACCGTTGACGATTGTGTCTACTTCCTTTTCAAGAGCATAGCTCAGGTGAACAGGTATGAAGACATCTTCAGAAATCGGAGAACCTGTAGGTCCACCCTGTATGATTGGCTTTCTCTTGTCACCAACGCTTCTCTTTCTTACATTTACTGCATCTCTACCTGTACCGAGTGTAAATTCCTTCTGCACATTGTTGATTGCATCCCAGATTTCGTCTTCAGTGTACTTTACAATTCTTTTTGTGTCGGTACAGTAGATACCGCATTCAAGCAGCATGTCAAAACCTGCGTGGAAGAGTTTTTCCATCATGTCCTTGTCTGTCGGGATAAACTCTCCCTTGAAGTCGAGACCATACTTCTGCTTGAGTTCCATCGCTTTCATAGGGACTCTCATAAGGTCCCATTCATCCTGGGTGCACTTCTCTCCTACTTTTGCTCTGTCATAGAAGTCAAAGCAATCAAATGATTTTTTGAATGTCATGCTTTTTTGCCTCCCAGGATTATTTCATAAGCTCAAGTGCTACTTTTGCAGCCTCGGCAGCGTTTTCTGCAGTTGCGTCCGCTCCAATCTCCTCAATCCATTTCTGGGATACAGGAGCTCCTCCGAACATGCACTTTACACTATCCCTGAGGTTTTCTTCCCTCAACTTGTCCATCAGATCTTTCTGACCGAGCATTGAGGTGGTCATGAGAGCAGAGCCAACAAGAATGACTTTTTCTCCCTTGTGCTTTGCTGCTTCTTCAACAACGGTCTCGTTAAGAACGTCAACTCCAAGGTCAAGGATTTTGAAACCATTTGCTCCGAGCATTGTGCTAACAAGCCTGTGTCCGATGTCGTGGATGTCTCCTTCAGCAACAAAAGTAATGGCAAGTCCTGTTTCTTCCCCTTCCTTCTTGTCCTTCTCAAGTTCAGGGGTAAGGATTTCCATTGCATTGTTCATTGCTTTTGCAGACATCATGATCTGAGGCAGAAATACTTCGGCTGCTTCAAACTTGTCACCGATAATCTTCATTCCAACAGAAAGACCCTTTGTAATAATGTCAATAGCTGGAATTCCTGCATCAAGGGCTTCCTGGGTTAACTGTTTAATGCCTGCGACGTCCTGGTTTACAATTGCATCGCGTAGCTTGTCAAACATCTCTTGGTTCGCCATTTTTTATAAACCTCCATTGAGACTAGCGGTTCTGTGCAGTATTGTTGGGCAGTACAATGTCATCGACATTTCGTAAAGATTTTATGTTTGAATACAAACCCAAGCTCCGCTAGCTAGAAAAGAGCATTTGCATGGGGTTCTCAATTTATGGTCAAATCCTTGCAGCCTTACATTCTTCAGCCATTAGGCGCAAGGAAATGCTTTAAATCTCCGAATTGTCTACAACTGAAATTATTCACAATCATATGCCATTTTATCCGAATGTGTTCGGAATTTCTGTGAATAATTTCTTTCTCTGACATTGTTACTAAGGAGTTTATTTGCCGGGAATTGCAAATTCCCAGTCAAATTAGGAGATTATATTCCAAATTACCCAACGATTTACCTGCTGGAACTGCCTGGGATAGTTCTGAACATTCAGATTCAATCCCAAGTTCAGATTGAAAATTATAGTATATAAATGAATACTATATTTATCGAGAGTAAATCACTGTAAAAAGTTCTAAATGAGAAAAATCGGAAATTTTTACTCAAAGAATCTTGGTTTTTTTCCTAATTTTTTCCTAATAATCCCAGATCAGGGCGTAAGAACAAAAAATTTAAATATTAGAGTTCCAAGCTACAGCGATTTATTTCAATATGTACAAGCCCTAACTTTAAAATTCAGGTTCTTCAAATCTTTCTAAAAGGAAATCTTTAAGTAGCAGATTTGACGTGGGCGACAGAATATGTGTTTTCCCTGAAAATACAGAATTGACGAGTAAGAGCAAGTTAGACACGAAACAGCTTTCGAAAAGCTGTTAAAAAAATGAGACCGGCTTTAAAGCCGGTAGCTTATTTCTCTCAATCAAGTACATTCTCAGTATCCAATATATTTCTCAGTATCCTGGATCTGTTCAGCAATATCTTCAGTACTTGTGGCTTTTTGCGCACTCGACCATTTTCTGGAGGTTGGCAGTTGGAGTCATGCTGACAATTCCGCAGCCAACTGTAAGCAGCCCGACACCTGCGTCGAGTGCTTTCTTTGAGGCTTCGGCGACATCTTCAGGAGTTCCATTCCAGAGTACGGCTACAGGATCAATATTGCCTACAATAATTGCGTTCTCAACGCTGCCGACTGCGGTCTTGATGTCTACTCTCTGGTCTACGCTGATTCCGTTTACGCCGGTCTTATCCATAATCCCAAGACCCTTGGTTGTGTCTCCGCAAATGTGGAGAACTGTAGCCACATCGAGTTCTTTCATTGCGTCAACTATCTTCTTCTGATAGGGCAGGGCATACTTCTCGTAGAACTCTCCACCGATAAGCTCATAGCTTGCGGTCGGGTCAATAATGACTATAGTATCTGCGCCATTTTCAACCATTGCTTTTGCATATGCTACGTTGAAGTCCGAGCAGAACTCCAGGAGTGCAGGGACAATTTCTTCCCCTGTGAACAGATTGGTAAACCAGGCATCTCCATTGATGTGCTGGGCAAGAGAGAAGGGACCAATCATGGATCCTATTATAGGGAGTTCTTTTCCGTATTTGTCAGAAAGGATCTTGATAGCTTCAAGGATTACTCCAACTCTGCCTTCTTTCAGGCTGTAATTCCTTATCTTATCCAGATCTTCCATATTGTTGACACTGTGTTTGATTACAGAAGGCTGCTGTTTCTGATCTCCGGCTTTAATCCCACAGCCAAAAAGTTCAGCTTCAGCTGTGATGTCAAAGGGAACTCTGACAGCTTCAAAACCTATTACAGTGTGCCCTGCTTCCGCAAGAGTTGCCATTTTTTCTGCGTCGGAATGAGCTTCTGGCCAGTAGGCTCCGCAAGCTTCCATCTGTTCAACAGTTGCAGTCTGAGTGAAACAGACAGCTGGCATTCTGTCAATCGGCTGTTTCCTTAATGCACGGTATAATCTTTCTTTTGGGGTGTGTTCTGTCATCTATAAACCCTCTCTAAGTTTATAAACGGAATTAATTTCAAAAATCCCTAGTATAAATAGATATGTATTATTATTCTTTAATAAAAGGACACATTATAAAAAATACTAATTAAATAATCGAGATTAGCTGAAAATTTCTTTAAAACAAGTAAACTTGTTTTGTTCTCAACTGCTGGACAAAAAGCTTAAAATATGTGATAGTTTCCTACTTTGATTCTTGTTTTTTGATTCTTGTTTTTTGATTCCTGGGGACTAAAATTAATTACTGTTTGCGATTAAAGAGCGCAAAAGGAACATTCTTTCTATTTTCAAATTCAACAAGTGAAACATCTCCGAATAGGATTGATAGCATGTTTTTCTCCTCTCAGCAAAATTTTTTGTAATTGGTAAAAGAATAAGGTAATTTGTCACAAACTAAGGTAACGAGCTATATATTAAGAAGGAACCGATATGCCCCAGAATCCAGGATGGTATTATAATGAATTCAAACAAATTGGAGTAGATTATACCGATCTCAAAGAGGTAGAGACTTACGATTTAAATATGCAAAAACTGAGAGACATTGAAAACGAGGCTAAAGGAATTTTGGAACTTCTCAAAATAAAGAATATGGATCTGGTTCTTGAGATTGGAACCGGAACCGGGGAACTGGCGCTCAAGCTTTCAGGACACTGCAAAAAAGTTGTGGCTATTGATGTTTCGAGGACTATGATCTATTTTGCAAAAACTAAGGCTGAAAGCCAGAAGAAAACGAATATAGAATTTCATAATGCCGGTTTTTTAACATATGAAAATCATGATGAACCGTTTGATGCAGTTGTCACTCAGTTAGCTTTACATCATCTTCCAGACTACTGGAAGATGATAGCTCTGAAAAAAATCTACGGAATGTTGAAAGGAGGGGGAAGACTCTATTTGCGTGATGTCGTATTCCCTTCACTGATTCTGGATTATGAAGACTTCTTCAGTAAAATCATAACTGATCTGAAGGGATCCCTTGGGGACAAGTTTGCTAAAGAAATGGAAATCCACATAAGAGAAGAATTTTCAACGCTGGATTGGATTATGGAAGGTCTTCTAAAAAATGCGGGATTTTGTATTGAATTTGCTAAATATGATGGTCTTATGGCAAGCTACCTCTGTAAAAAATTAACGAGTATAGATTGAAGAATTCTTAAGAATAAAAGATTTGACAAATTACAGTAATTTGATAACAAGCCATCTATATTCTCTAACCATTAGTAAGTGTTTGATAGGAGTATTAGTAATAGTTTATATATCTCAAGTTTATATAATTCATAAGTTCTAAAATTGTCATTATTCTTTTCCGCATTATATCGAATTCGGAATTACATAATATTAAAAAATGACAGTTTCAGTATTAGAAAATGACAGTTTCTGCCAATAAATTGGCAGGCAGGTACAGTATTTCAATCGAGGCTATACTGCCATGGAACCCCCAATTTATCGGTACTCGCTTTCACCGCTGCAAATTTTATCGAACTTCTCTACAAAACCCTATACTTAGGTTCAGAGCAAAGTCTGATTGACCTTTGCAGTATTTTCCAACTTTTAAAACAGGGAACTGACAATAAAGTACAGGTTTACAAGCTCAAAAAACGTCATCAGTGGATGCATCCTAAAAGGGTTGACGAATTCGCCCTACCACTTCGTTGGTGAGAATTCTCCTTCACTCTTCTAAAAATAACGAAACTAAATTATTAAACTAAAATTACAAGATTACACCAAATCAAAATTAAGAAATTGAAACCATATTCCATTCTTTATGGGGCTGTTATATGTTGCCTGATGCCCCACAATTTTGTATCCCGGAGGATCTGAAAAATGTATGGAATAGCCCTTGATCTGGGTACCAGCGGCTTTAGAGCCCAGCTTATCGACCTTGAAACGAAAGAAACACTAAAAACGGTAATAACCATGGGACACCCCCTTCCAGGGGGAAATGTTATGGACCACCTGGACTTTGCAATTACAACAGGCGAAGACGTGGCTCATGCGGTAATTCTTGAAACTATCAGAAGGATGTTTCGGAAATTCGATGTTGACCTTTCTAAGGTAGAACGGCTGGCAGTATGTGGAAATCCTATTCAGTTATCCCTTTTCCAGAATATGGAAATAAGGGATCTGGCTTATGCAGGTGAAAATAAGCAAAAAAAGCTTGGAGTACAAAATGTAAAAAGAGACGCCCGTATTTTTCCTGCTTCTGAGATTTTTGTAGAAAAAGACCTGCCCAATTGTGAGATTATTGTGCCTCCTGCAATTAAACATGAGATTGGAGCTGACGCCCTGGCAATGATGCTTGAGACCGACTTCCTTATTCAGCCCGAAATCTCACTTGTTACGGATTACGGGACGAATGCTGAAATGGCTCTTAAAATCGGGGACAGAATTATCACAGCAAGTGCGGCAGCCGGGCCTGCAATTGAAGGACAGGGAATAAGCTCAGGCATGCTCGCAAGCCCTGGCGCGATATGTGACGTAAAACCCGAAGGTGAGTACTGGAGAATTATGGTTCTTGACAGGGGAATGGAAAAGAAGAATGCTTACATTATCCACCCGGTTACAGGGGAAATAAAAGAATCTTTCGGCTACGAGGCTGCAGGGATTACGGGTACAGGCGTTATATCGGCATTTGCGCTTGCGCTGAAAAGCGGGCTTATGGAAAAACCTCCTAAACTCCCGAATGGAAAACTGATTCTTGGCCCAGGAATTGAGATCACTGAAAAAGATGTGGAGGAAGCCGGAAAAGCTATAGGGGCGATCCGTGCTGCTCATCTGACCATGATCGTTGAGTCCGGGATTAAGTACGAAGATCTTGAGTATGCGTATATGTCAGGAGCTTCGGGAACCTATGTGGATGCTGAGGATGCCCGCAGACTTGGAGCTGCCCCAGGTTATGCAAAGAGAATTGTCCAGTTCGGAAATACCTCGCTTGCACTTGCACGGGAACTTGTGCTGGATAAGTCCAGACTGGATGATATAATCAGCATTGCAAGAAAAATTACTGCCAATCATCTCATGATGGCAACTAGCGAGACCTTCAACAACTTCTATCTCTGCGAACTTTCCTACTGGACCATGGGAATGCCCCTTGAGATGTACAATGAGATGCTTGAACTCTACGGTCTGCCTCCTCTTCCAAAAATTCTCGAACACGTAAGCATCGAAAAGCGGGTTAGCAAAGACATCGAACAGGTAGGATCAGGAGGGCTTACCATTCTCAAAGAAATAGGCATAATCCTTGAAGTCCCTGTGGAAAAATGCATCCATTGTAAAAAATGCGTACAAGAATGCCCTGAAGCCGCTCTTGAAATCCTCGAAATCGACAATAAAAGGGTCGCAAAATATGACAGCCAGAAATGCCTGGGTACAAGCTGCCGCCGCTGTGTCGCTGTCTGCCCCGAGAGTGCCATCGACTTAACAAAACTCAAAATCACAGCAAAATAAACACGGTAGGTATTAAATTCCCACCAATTTTCTTTTATTCTTGCCTTTCCTTCACTCGGCTCTGCCTGAATACAATTTCTGTCCTCCTGGGACGGGATTCAGTTGTCACAGCACAGAATACAACATCGATGCAGTTCCTATTCCCAGGGGCTCCATTACAAGTTGTACATTGTATTTCAGTCGAAGCTCTTCTGAGATTGCACAGGGAATTCCAGGGGTGGAAAGCACACAATTTTCTGAGAGTAAAGTTTCAGGGATCGTGTTTGCACATGGGGCCGCCTCAAAAATAGTGGAAAACCTTTTTGGGCTTTCAATGTCGAAAGGAATAATTCCAAGGCTTGAAACCGCTCGCTTCAGGAGGGTTTTATCAGTATCATACCCATATACCCTGAAACCTTTGTGCACAAGGTGTACTGCTCCGGGGAAACCTACCTTCCCGAGCCCCACAACCAGTACATCCTTTGAATCGGTTTTCTGATTCCTGGAAGCGATTTCAGCATAGATTATGCCTGTAGAGGGCTGGTTGTTGGCTATTTTTCCGTTTTTCAGGTTATGCGCAAGAAAGGTGTGATCATCTGCCATCAGGATAATATCGGCTCCGCTTCGAACGGCTTCATAATAGCCGCTAACATCTGACATGTCCGTAACAAAACTGTCAAATCCGAAGTACTGCGTAATTGCATGCAGGGAAGCCGAAAAATTTTTTATTATGCCGTTTCCTGCGGTTACAGGCACGATACCGATTTTTTCAGAATTCGGAGAGGTGCCGTAGAGGGTTTTGCAGATGCCTTTTATGTCAAGTCCGGTTACTCTCCGTACAATAGAATCAGCTTCCTGAAGTTGTTTGTTAATATCTCTCAGATCGTCTGGGGTTAAGAGTGCCATTTTATCTCCATTTCCTGTTTTTAGAAAAACATAATTTCCTTTCTCTTTTCAGTTTTTTAACTTCCTTTCGAATTTTTCCTTTCCGGCATCCTTCTTTATTCCATTATGCAGCCGCTCCAAAGCGTTCCTTGATAATGGAAAGTCCTCTGCATTTTAGTGTCTCGGCTTCTTCCTTATCCTTGCCCCAGAAAACCAGAGTGAATACCGGGTTCTTCCCTTTGCACAGGAAAATCTCGATGCCGGGTTCCTCATAGAAATTCCCGTAATCGCTGCCCATGGAAAGTACCTGTTCCCCCACAGGAACAAGAACTCTGTTCTCATCGAGCATAAGGTGCTCGTAAATGCAGTAATTATCTTTTGGGAGAACCCTAATCTCCTCTATACCATCAGTAAAGGCTCGGAAAAGAAGCTCTATCAGGTTAATCCCTGAAGAGTGGTAAACGGCTGTCGGGGTCTGGCTTGGGAAGCGGGCATCGATCTCAATTACCCTGAGCCCTTTAGGGCTGGAGATTGCTTCCACATCCATAATCCCTTTGAGGGAAAGATTTGCTGCAAGAACATGGGAAATCTGCCTGAAGGAAGGGTCAGAAGGAAGAGAAGTTACCATATGACAATCGTAAGTTTCGTCGATATGGACCTGAGTCTCTTTTACTACGGCAAAATTATTTCCATCCCCTACAACTTCAAGGGAGACAACCTCACCTTCAACGTATTCCTCAACCAGCATGCCGGGTTCAAGGGCTGCAAGTTCTTTTTTATCATAAATTATCCTTGCTCCGACACTGCTGCTTTCGCAGGGTGGTTTTACAAAAAAAGGTGGTTCTGAGGGGTTGTCCTGTGGCGTCGGGATTCCTATGGATTTAAAGTAATCTTTTGATCTTTTCTTGTCTCTGCTGATCCGGTAAGCTTCAAAATCAAAAAGAACCGGGCAAGAGAATTTTTCTTTTATATGACTTAGAAATTCAATGCAGGCGAAATTTTCGTTGACAGGAAGCAAAGCGTCAACTCTTTTTAAGAGGGTTAAAAGTTTTTCGTGCTCCTTTACTACATCAAAGCAATAAAATTCATCCACATAATTTCGAATCAAAGCCTGTGGATTTTTATCTACTAGAACAACTTTCATTCCAGCTTTCTTAGACAGATATGCAGCTTCGAAGCCCTGGAGTTTCCCTCCTATAAGGCAGATCGTTTTCAAGCTAGCACCCCAGGATTGCCTCAAAGTCCGCCTGCCTGGCAGGTTCCATACCAATGGATTCAAGTTTCTGGATAACGCTTTTTATGTCCCGGTCCCGCTCTTTAAGGTTGCGGTCATAGTTTGCAACGCCTTCCAGTCTGGAATCCGGCGGAAGAATGGAAGTAACGATATTTGCCCCTGCGTTTAAGCGTTGAACCATGCCTTCAATACCTTCTATGTCAAGGGAGGCAGGGATGAGGCGTTTTGGGAACAATAATCTAAGTACTGATATAATTTTCAGTTCCGAGAGGTTCGATTTATCCTTGAAACCCTCAAGTGGAGTTCCTTTCTGGGGCAAGAAGGTCATAACCCGTACCATATCTGGATTGTTGGCACCCATCCCTCTTAAGGACAGGATGGTAGACTCGATATCATTTCCAACGCCTGTGAGAATTCCATCTTCAATACAGTATCCCTGTTCTTTAGCAAAAAGGCGTGCATGGATACGTCCATCGAATGACTGTCCTACCCTGAGTTTTCTATAGAGTTCGATATCATATGTTTCCTGGTAAAGTGCCAGGAAGTTTGCTCCTTTTTCCCTGGCTTTGAGAAGAGTGTTATTATCCATCAGGCCCGGAGAAATCATTATGGGAAGCCCTAGTTCCTCTTTTACTATCTGGATAAGCTCAATGAACCTATCAGGATCCTCATAATAATAGGGATCTTCCCCCATGGTTAGGTCAACCATATGAAAGCCTGCTCCTTTCAGGGCTTTGCAGGTTTCTTTTATCTCTTCTTTGGTTAACCGATAACGATTGATCTCGTTTTTACAGTTATAGTAGCAAAAAGAGCATTGATTCTTACAATAAGTGGAAAAATAGATGAAACAATTAAGAAATACTCTGTTGCCGAAATAAAAATCTCTGACTACCCGTGCTGCGGAATAAATTTTTTCCAGTTCTTCTTCGGATTCAATGGAAAGCAGAGTCCTCAGGTCATCGTCAGATAATTGGTAACCTTCAATGATTTTTTCTCCTAGCCTGTCAAATAAATTAGTTGCCATTTTCTGGATCAAAATTTCACCCTCTCATAAATATCCAATATTCATTTCGACAAACTCGGTGTCGAGCTGCCATTCAGTATTGTTCCTTAACCCGTTTTTCTATTCATGTTGCCATTTTTGTTTTTGTTGTCCGATATGCCATTTTGTTTTTTTGATCGGTGTTGCCATTTTGTTTTGTGATCCTGATAATCATCCCATTTTCTGCCGTTCGATGCTGCAATTCTATTTTTGCCATTTAGTATTGCCATTTGTTCCTTTCTTAAGGAACAGCGCTCTAATATCTCTGATCTGCCTTTAATTGTTCCAGGCTGGTTTCAACTGGAGTTCAAGCTTAGAGGCTGGTCGAAATTCCGTTATAGTAAGATTCGGATCTTGCAGCTCTCTTAATGTTTTTAAAGCCGTGCATAACCTTGAGCAAGCGTTCAAGCCCAAAACCTGCACCTATCCAGGGTTTGTCAATGCCCCATTCCCTATCGAGAGGAACTGGACCGACGACTGCCGACGAAAGTTCCAGATCCCCGTACATTACATCAAGGGTGTCCCCATAGACCATACAGGAATCCCCTACGATCTCGAAATCGATTCCCAGGTAATCCAGAAATTCCCTTATCAAAGCCTCAAGATTTTCCCGGGTACTACCTGAGCCCATCTGACAGAAATTCAGCATTGTGAATTCTTCGAGATGCTCTTTGCCGTCAGATTCCTTCCGGTAACAGGGACCAATTTCAAAAATCTTTATCGGATCAGGCAGAACCCTATCAAGTTTCCGAAGATAATTATAGAGATTCGGGGCAAGCATTGGTCTCAAGCAGAGATTTTTATCTACCCTGAAAACCTGCTTTGAAAGTTCACTGTCGCTATCAATGCCCATTCTCTCGACATACTCTGCTGGAATAAGGATAGGAGACTTGATCTCTAGAAAACCCCTGTCCACGAAAAATTTCGTAATATCGCGTTCGAGTTTTCCAAGATAATTTTCCCGTTCATAGGCATAGATTCGCTGCAAATCTCCCTTTCTTCTTTCCAGCAGTTCGGACTCAAGTTCCCTGAAAGGCTTTGCCGCATCCAGAGAAATTTTGTCTTCAGGACTCAGGAGGGCTTCAATCCTGTCAAGCTGGCTCCGCGTAAGTGCAGGAGCAGGTGTTGATGTAGAAGAAGATGAATTTGGAGCTGATTTTGCATGTACCGATACAGATCCAGATTTATTCGCCGAGGTCTGTGCAGATACAGAAGTTTCCAGAGGTTTTGGAGCCCTTGAGACCGATTTTGGCATGGCTTTTTTTACCTTCGGAGTAGAAATCACCTTAACTTTCACACTTGTACTGTTTTCGGCTGGTTTTGTGAGGAAATTGCTGATATCTTCATCCGAAACCTTACAGTGCTTGCAGGTTTTCCTGTACTTGTGATGCCTGAATGCTCGGGCTGTTCGGCTGTTCCTTGAATTATTTACAACAAGTCGGTCTCCGCACGCCATTTCAATATAGATTTTCCTTTTTGAGACTTCGTGATGCTTGATCTTGTGGAGTGTGCCAGTTCTGGACATCCAGAGCCCGGTCGCAGATATTAGAACATCTAATGGTTTTTTATCCATAGTGTCACCCCTGGTGAATTAAAAGCCCGGATGATCTCCAAGAAATAGTATTTCAGAATCCCGGCTTACTGAATAAGCACGGAGCAGTAATTTGCTAACAGCTACCCGGAAATAAAAGCGGTTCCGTGAAGAAGAAACAATTTATAGGCTCTGGGGAAAAAATCTCCAGATTCATAAAATATTTCAGTGGAATGTCACATTACCATTCCGGGATTCAGAAATATGGCGGAAACCCCGGGAATCTAACCCGGCTGAACGGATTTAGAGTCCATTCGATCTACATGATCAGGTTTCCTCCTAGATAAAATAAGTTTAACAAAGCGTTTTGCTTCCTGTTATAGTTATCTTATTATCTTAATCAGTATTATAAAATAATATTGTCTAATATATATGTTTATTGGTGAAATCCCAGAGGAATTCACAATTCTTATTTATAGTTGTCGCACTCCCGTATCCTGTTTCGCCTGAGTCTCGTCTCGCCCGAATTGCGCTTCGGGATCACAGAAAATCTTCGATTTTCTGGGAGTTGCACTGCAAGTGCAACAGCACGCTGCCCTTTTCGCTTCGCTCAAGAGGGCTTAATTTACGGGATAGATTTTTACTTATTTTTAAGTCCCCGTAAGCCTTTTCACTAGCTCTTCAAAAAAAGCTTGAGCGCAAACTTTTTAGAAAAAAAGTTTGATCAAAAACCATACTTTAACTAAAACGACGTGGTCAGGCGGCGCAGCGGTTTTGATTTTATAATATCATAGCCTTGATCAATTCATTGCTCAAAAAACAGGTAACATAATTTCTGAGGAGATATTCCAATGTCTACTATGAGTATTATTTCATGCAAGATACTGCAGGACGAAATTGTCTGGATTCTTGAAAATGATTCTTCTATTGATGAAATTATTATAGTTGATAATAAAAATATTCAGGAGTTTATTGAAAAACTGGATAAAGCGGGTCTTCAGTATAAAGTACTCTCTCTGGAAGATATCTCCTCTTTTCCTGAAATCAAGAATGAATGTAAGAAATATAGAATTTTGATACATCTCATGGAGTTGGGTCTTCATAGAAGCCCTAAAGAGTTAAAAATTAAGGTATATGAAACTATAGAGATCCTTGCTCCTTTTTCGTCGGGGATATTGCTTTTTTACGGTCTATGTGGGAATGTACTTGGGAACGTTGAAAAAGACTTTGAACATAGTTCAATCTCATGTCCGGTCCGTATTCTTAAAGACAAAGATCACAGGATTGTGGATGACTGCATAGGGGCTACTGTGGGAGGAGTCAAGAATTATCTAAGGATACTCAAAAGTGTCAGTGATGCTGGAACATACCTCTTTACTCCCATGTACAGCAAGGGATGGAGGGAACTGCTTGACCTGAATAAGCTAAATAAAGATCCTGCTAAAGCATTGGAATTAATGAAAAAGACCCATGAAATGCTTGGTTACAAAAGAGTTGCTAAGATTAATACTGGGCTCAAATACACTGAAAATTTCGACGCTTCTATTCGGGAATTTGCAGAATTGTTTGATTTCGAGATTCTGGAATTCGATGAGGGGGATCAAGAAATTTTTAAAGATTGTTATAAAGAACTTAAAATGGAGATTGAGAATAAAAAATGTTGAGACTTTTGTATTTTAAATACACGGTGAATGGATGGATAACGATACTTCTGATCTCAATGAAGATCTCTTGAAAAACATAACAGCTGGTGGGTGCGCTGAAAATAAATGAAAGGAAATAACAAAATAAGGAAGACAAATTTTTCCTTTTCAAGTCTTATTATAAAGCCCCAGGGTGCTTAGAGTCAGTGCAGTAGCGTTTACATCGTCGGTCTGATTTCCCCAAGAACCATTTTCGTGGACATTTTTAAGGAGCCAGCGGATCGAGGGTTCAAGTTCATCTTTAAAGCCTGTGAGGAGCAGAGCCTGAATTGCCAGATTGCTTGTGGAGATGTATTGCCAGCCGCCATCGTTTGCTCTTTTTGAAAGGATCCATTCTGCTCTTTCCCGGATAAAAGTCTCAAAGTCTTTGCTTTTTGCCAGATTATCCTGTTTTTTAAGAGCAGTAATGAGGAGAGATGTTGTGCCTACCTGTTCCCAGGAAGGGCAATAGTGCTCATATAGCCAGTTGCACCCGTCTCTGTCCTGAGTTCCAGTATCTGCAAGAGCTGCAAGGGCATAGGATGTATCATAAACATCCTTGTTCCAGGAATTTTTTCTTTTTCTGGCAAGCAGCCATTTTACTGAGGACATAAACACAATTCCTTCCATTGAAAGGGCTGAGCACGCTCTTGCAGTATCTCTTATTGAAAAGCTCCAGGAACCATCGTTTTCCTATTCAATAATCAGACGGATTATGTAAGGATTGGGAAGCCCCCAGAGAGCGTGTGCGGATAAAGTACTTGAAAGTTCTTTAACTGAATCAATTTTTTGGGCAGAAAGCCATTCAAAGCTTTTTTTCACGATATTGAGTTCCAGGTTGCTTAACATTTATCTGTGCTTTTCGGGCTCCATCTATTAAAACTTGACCGAACACCTTGATGAAAGATTTATTCTCTTCTGCAATTGCTTTTCTGGAAATCGGGGATTCTTTTCCCCTCACTTTTTCTCTTACAGGTTATCTCAGAGCAGGTCTTTTTGCCAGTTCCTGATCAACTGAGGAAATTACATATTCATTTTTATCAATGCCCCTCAGTTTGGCAATAATTTCTTTAACGTTTTCTTCCTCTTCTTCCTGCTCTTTAACGTACCACTGCAGAAATGAAGCCGTAGTCCCATCCTGTTCAGCATTAGCAAGCTCTACCAGTTCATTGATTGAGCGAGTGATAAACTGTTCATGCTCCAGCACCTGATGGAACATTTCCACAGCTGTTCCGAATCCCGCTGGTGGCTCTTTGATCTCCTTCAGCTTAATTTTCCCATCCTGATTGTTTATATAATCAAAAAGCCTCATTGCGTGCATATATTCCTCTTCTGCCTGGACTCTGAACCAGTGAGCGAAACCCGGAAGCCCTACCGATGAACTATATGCTGACATAGCAAGGTAGAGATAAGACGAATACATTTCTTTATTGATCTGCTCATTCAGGGCTTCCTGTATCTTCTCCTTCAACATTGATTTTCCCCCATTCTTAAATTCGCCCACTGGCAGATATATTCTACTATTCCTTTTCCAGAGTCTGTTATTCCCTTTCCAGAGGCTGTTTGATGCACAACCACTATTTTTTGGTTAAGCTTTTTTCCAAAAAGATTATTTCGAAGCTCAAATCTTCCCTATAAAGTTTCTTTTTATAAGTTCCCTTCTTGATCCAGCTTTCTTATCTTGAACTTGATTTTTTCACGGCGTCTCCTCACGAGCGGCACTGGTCGGGATTTTTTCACTCTCCTTGCTATAACTGAAGAAACTCTCAGGTTTAATCCTCTCACGTGCGACAAGTACCGGGATTTTTGAGTGCCTCACAACCTTTTCGGATACGCTTCCAAGCATGAAACGTTTAATCCCGCTTTTCCCAGTAGAACCCATAACAATCATGTCAACTTTCTGGTTCTCTGCAAAATCCAGAATTTTTTCAGCAGGATTTCCTTTAAGGATTATGGGAGCAGCTTCTACTCCTGCAGCTTTTGCATTCCTTTCTATACAACATATTGCTTCACGGCCAACTCTCTCAAGCTCTGCACAGGCATTTTTTACCCACGAGTCATCCATCAAAATTGAACCAAAAGGAGTTAAATCGATAACGTATAAGGCATAAATTTTCGCCCCACTCAACTTTGCAATCTCTACCCCGAGATCCGCTACGTTTTCACAGGCTTTTGAGCCGTCAGTAGCGATGAGGATTCTCTTTTGAGGCTCAGATTCAAGTTCACTGCTCTCCTCTATACCTAACCCCCCAATATTCTAAGTTTATTATTGAGCTGATACCAGAATCTATTTATTGTATTCAGATTCCGTATTTTCGTGCTTCATACGTGGTTTCCCATGCACGGCAAGAACCGGAATTTTTGCATTTCTCACTGCTTCTTCGAATACACCTCTAGGCAGGAAACATTCAAAAATCGTTTTTCCCGAGTTAGCCCACAACAATCATATTCACAGCCTGTTATTCTGCAAAATCAAGAATCTCCCTTACTGAAGGATAACTACTGGTATCAATAATATGCAAAGCATAGATCTTTTCCTGATTTAGCCTTGCAATTTCCATCCCTGCGCTTATTGCCTGTATGCCATTCTCTGAGCCGTCAGTAGCAATAAGATCTTTCTGTACAGCCTCTCTCTATACCCTCTCTTCTCCCCACTTACTCTTTTAAAGCTGATTAATTTTAACGAGCTGATTCTGTAGGCAAGAGCTCTACTCAGAATCAGCTGTTTTATTTATCCTCTCACAGGGCTTATTATGCCCATAATGGGATTATGCCTGTATCAACTTCTTCTCACTTTTGTGCCTTTCCCGGACAACCAGCACAGGAACTTTCGCGTGCCTTACGACTTTTTCGGACACACTTCCAAGTACGATTCTTTCATATCCTCCTTTCCCAAGTGACCCCACTACAATCATATCGATATTATTGTCTTCTGCAAAAGACATAATCTTTTCTGCCGGGTTCCCCCTTAGTACCCTGGTTTCAACCTCCACTCCCGCAGCTTTTCCAATTTTCTCTACATAAGAGGTTGCTTCTTGCCCGGCTTTCTCGAATTCGTCAAGTGTTTCTTTTGACCATATCTTATCCAGCGAAATTGACCGATAGGGTGTCGTGTCGATGACATACACGGCGTACACTTTTGCCCCACTGCACCCAAACATTTCCATTGCAAAATCAGCGGCTTCATTTGCGGTCTCTGAGCCATCTGTAGCGATCAATATCTTTCTTGGAGTACTAGATACGACATTAATGTTTCCTTCCATAACTACCCCTCATTTTCTATTTCATTATCTCTTGATTGTGCTCCCGTATTCTGGATTTCCATCCTTTCTACAGGTCTGTGTTCTTCCAGTAAATTTAGAGCTACAAATCGCAATTAGAACCTTTCAAGCTTGTGCTTTATGCTCTAATCACAATATTTTACTCTTTATCTGAATATTGATGTGTTCATATTAATAATTTTCATCCATTTGTTTCCCAAGGAAAGGAAGAAGTCCACATGAAGGCAAAAAGCATATACATTAGTATATAATTATTCAGTAGCACACAGAAGGAGATAGAACTCAGAATGCTAAAAAAATTGATACGAAATCAGTGAGGAAACGAGATTAAGATTCCTGAAATGGACTTCAGGCTTCTTCAATGAGCTTTTTTACGGTTTCAAGCACAAGAATTGCATCTTCCCTTTTTACGTCAACCTCGTTATTTGTACAGAAATCCAGAATAATTTTTTTCTTTTCTTCCGGGATCAATCCTCTTTTTGCTCCTTCTTTTACAAGCCCCAGATAGCTCCTATCAGGGTAGTAAGTGTCAATCGCAAGTTGCAGGAGACCGTTATGTTCTTCTTTGCTCAAAAGACCTGAGGCAAGTGCAGCTTTCAGGGTTTCCCTTATATTAACAAGGGGCACAGAAATGGGCTCGAAAGTATCAGGGTTTGTGCTCACTGCGACCTCGTCATCGGATTCGATAACACCGTCTCTGTACCATTCATATATTTTTCCTACACCTATCATCCCATGGGTATCAAGCTCAGAAGCTCGGAGAGCTCCCATGCTGGCGCCTCCTACTACCTTTATTCCTGCATTAAGTGCTGACAGAATCTCCCTGTGCCCAACAGCAGCCCTATCAAAAAATATCCCGTCTATTATTCCTATGACCTTATACCCTTTTTGAACGAATTTCTCAAGTTGGAACCTGCGTACAGGAGGCTGGTAATTTGCCCTCAGGATTTTTCTTGCGTCCTCATGGCTTATGCTATTGCCTGTAAAGATTACTGCTCTTGCTTTCATCGTCTCTTCCACGGCTTTTCAGTTCTATCTCTGGAAAATTCTTTTTTTCTCTGGGAGCCGATCCTTTTTCCTTTCCTGTCCCGATCAATGGTGAAAAGTTCAAAGCCAGGAATTATCACACGGACGACTGGCACATTAACCTCTTCTCTTGAGAGGTCTACTACCAGCGCTCTCTCGGCAATGCCCTTAAGTTTTTCGAGTACAACATCAATGTTCTCTGCAGGGCTTTTCTTGGACAGATCCTGGACTTCTGAAAGTGAAATTTTTTCTCCTTCTTCGAACCAGAACTTGTTCAAACGTTTCATACGGTCATACCCAATACTTCGGATGAAACTTTCCCTATCCGTATCTTCCCTTGCACCCTGAATCTGGACTACCCGCGACTGGGCAGCTTCAGTTATTGCTCGTGCAACCGCAATTTCGGGTTTCAGATGGGAGCCTGCCCCCATGACAAGAAGAGCCGGGTCTTTGAGTTTTACATCATCAGTTACCGCAATTACTGTGGGAATGCCGGTATCGGTCGGAACCAGCCAGACCTTGAGTTCTATTCCTGCGTTTTTGAATTTGCTGGAAAGTTCATACAGGTACCCATCCTCTTCAGTCAGCACGATTTCCTTTCCCAGGTTGCGGGAAAACTGCGCTATGCTGATTGCATCCCTTTCTATAACCTCTAGCAGCCCATGGAGAATAGCTTCCTCAATCACATTTCCGGAAGCCAGCCCATTTGTGTTGCTCAGGAAAAGTTTCTGGCACTGTCCAGGTGCGTCATATGGATGGTAAACTGCATTTGCGCTTACAAACACCTCTTCGCCGTTGATCAAATCGTATGCTCCAACCCACTCACATAGGGACTGGGGAAGATAGGGCTGGGGCAGAAGCAGTGTTGCTGGATCTATCACTGTATAGCTTTCTTTGGCGACATTATAGGATTCCACAAGTGAAGGGGCTGAAATCCCGTCTTCAATGTCTGCGTTCAAGCCAGGCCTTTCTGCCAAGCAGCGTTCAAAGCTCTCCATTATTGCTGAGATTCGAGCTCTCTGCTCGGTCGAACCCTTGCCTGAGTAAATACTGATCGCTCCTTTTGCGGCACTGGGACGGATTGCCGAGAAAATCGGAATTCCAAGCCTGTCCAGGTTCGTAATATCAGCAATTCGGGTGACGCCTGTCTTTTTTATCTCATCTTTGGTGTTTTCTAGGGTTGTGGCTTCGTCATATACTCGCTGTGTGCCTTCGAGATATGAGATCGATCTGTCAATTTTTATTTCAGGCATAATAGAAACCTTCCATCTCTTGTTATATATTTTGTGATTTTTGGGCATCGAGTTTTATCAGGGGATCCTACGTAATTCTCTCTGCAGATTCTTCAGTGATTACATAATACAAACACAACGCAAAAATGTACAAATATATCACAAATATGATTGCAGACTTATTACTCTTATAATACAAACATAACACAAACTGAAACAGAATAATACTATATACTGAAGATTCTATTAGTATGTAATAGGGTTTATAAGGGGGTTTTGTCCAACGAATCTCAAGAAATTATTTCTGGAAGAAAATGTAGGAGGCTTTGATCTCCTGTTCCGGACTGTATTTGGAATACTTGCAACTCTCGCACTGTCAACAGGAGTTGTGAGAAAATCTCCCTGGAAGTGGATTGTTGCGGGTATAGCTTTTACAGGGCTTTATAGCTCAATCCTCAGACATTGTACTCCCTATGCAATTCTCGGGATAAGTACTGCAGAAAAGAAGAAAGCTTCTGTACAGGAAACCTGTATTAGTGAACAGTATATCAAGAAATGTTAATTCTCAATCAAAAATGATAATTCTCAATCAAGAAATGTCAATTCTCAAATTTCTTTCTCAACGCATGCTTTAAGGCAAAACAGACATCAAAGTTACTACATTAAAGTTATTAGTTTTTCTAGCCTCTTTTTTTGATTGAAACTTATCCTTATTCCTGCAGGATACATGAAAATTAGATCTATAGGAGGCTTACTAATTTTCATACACTATTAGTACAACTAAATTTTTATAAAAATCATTAATTTATGTGAAGACCAGGTATAAGGATTATAGAAAAAAGGATTATAGAGATAAAAAAGGGAATTTTAGATACTGTCTTATCTTAAAATCATGCTGGAATGAGACATCCCTCAGGCTAACCTGCTGGAAAAAGTATTTTCATCACTCGGGAACCCCGAGTGGGAACGGTAACCGCACCTATGGCGGCTACAGATTACTTCAGGGTCCAGCGTAAATAGTATATATAAATACTGCATAATTGCTGACGAATGCACTTGTGAAGCCTCCGGGACGGCTAAATGAATCAAAGATGAATTCCATGACCATTGAACATGATAAGATTGTTCCTTATCGGCTGTCGGTTAACGAAGTATTAACTGCGCTAGGTACGGATGCACGAAACGGCTTGAGTAAAGAGGAAGCACAGGCGCGGCTCGAAAGATACGGCAAGAATGAATTGACAGCAGAAAAGCCCGTGCCTGCGTGGAGAAAATTCCTGGCGCAGTTCCAGGACATGCTTGTTATCCTGTTGCTCATCGCAACATTGATTTCGGCAGGATTATGGCTGTATGAGCGCGATTCTGCACTGCCTTATGAAGCCATTGCCATTTTTGCTGTTGTACTGCTAAATGCGATCATGGGCTACGTTCAGCAGTCACGGGCTGAGGAAGCGATGGCTGCACTGCGCCAGATGACGGCAGCACAAGCAAACGTTTTTCGGGACGGGATACGGCAGAGCATTCCGGCAACTGATATCGTACCCGGTGACATTATAATCATCGAAGAAGGCAATACTATCCCGGCAGACGCTAGAGTGATTCAATCAACTGCACTGCAAACAGCCGAGGCAGCACTGACAGGTGAGAGCCTTCCTGTTTTAAAAGACAATCTTACGATTACGGAAGAAGTAGGGCTCGGCGACCGGGACAATATGATCTTTAGCGGCACTGTGGCTGTCTACGGACACGGGCGTGCAGTGGTCACAGCAACTGGAATGCAAACCGAAATGGGACGCATTGCCGGTATGCTTAAAGAAACGCCAGTAGAAACCACTCCTTTACAGGAGGAGCTTCACCGCGTTGGCAAACTGCTCGGAATTGTTGTTATTGCTATCGCTGTCGTGATAATCTCAACAATCATCTTGATTGAAGATGTAAGAGGCTTCTCAGCCCTTTTTGACGTGCTCATTTTAGGTGTGGCACTTGCTGTAGCGGCGGTACCGGAAAGCCTGCCCGCGGTAGTGACAGTTGTCCTCTCACTCGGTGTGCAGCGTATGGCACGGAAAAATGCCATAGTGCGCCACCTTGCAGCTGTCGAGACTCTCGGCTCGGCTAATGTCATTGCCTCCGACAAAACAGGAACCCTCACAAAGAACGAAATGACAGTACTTGCAGTAGTTACAGCAAGCGGTCGAGTTAATTTTGAAGGTACGGGTTATGCTCCTGAAGGTGAGGTGCGCAGGGAAGGTGGAGGGAAAATTGATGGTGCACTTGAGTTCGAGTTTGTGCGTACACTTGCAGCTGCCGACAGGGCTAGCAATGCTGTGCTACATGAGCGTAATGGTCGGTGGGTGGTGTATGGCGACCCAACAGAAGGGGCATTGATAGTAGCTGCACGTAAAGCCGGGCTGGAAGCTGAGGTGCTCAATGCGCGGCTGGAACGCATTGGAGAAGTGCCTTTCTCCTCCGAACGTAAACTGATGAGTACGGTCCATACTGATACAGAGCAAAAGGAACGCTTCCTTGCATTTACCAAAGGTGCACCGGATGTATTGCTTGCCCGCTGTACCCAGGAACTTGTAGGAGAAGAGATCAAACCTCTTACTGCGGAACGCCGTGCAGAGATCTTGAAGAAGAACGAGGAACTGGCAGGTGAAGCTCTGCGGACAATTGCTGTTGCTTTTCGCACGATGTCAAAAGCTACGTTTGAGCAAGAGGGACTTGATGAGGATGTCGAGAAAGAGCTCGTCTTCCTGGGATTGATCGGCATGATCGATCCGCCGCGCAGTGAGGCAAAAGATGCAGTTGCACGCGCAATGTCTGCAGGAGTTCGCCCGATTATGATTACAGGCGACCATCCTAAAACTGCTACGGTCATTGCTGAGAGTCTCGGCATTCCAGCTCACGGGAAGGCTGTCACAGGCACTGAGCTTGAGAAGATGTCGGAGGAGGAACTTGACCAGACAGTTCAAACGGTATCGGTCTATGCCCGCGTTAATCCGGAACATAAACTTCGAATCGTGGAAGCATTAAAACGTACAGGAGCTATCGTGGCGATGACGGGTGATGGTGTCAACGATGCACCAGCTTTGAAAACCGCCGATATAGGGATAGCAATGGGTATTACCGGAACAGATGTCTCCAAAGAGGCATCTGATGTTGTGCTTGCTGATGATAATTTCGCAACTATTGTGGGGGCTGTCGAAGAGGGAAGAGCGATTTTTTCCAATATCCGCAAATTCTTACGTTACCTGCTCTCATCAAACCTCGGGGAAGTAATGATAATGTTCTTCGGCTTGCTGCTGGCAGACGTAATCGGATTAACTGCCAACGGCGGAACCGGGATAGTGTTACCATTACTTGCTACTCAGATTCTGTGGATCAATCTTATTTCAGACGGCCCACCCGCGCTCGCTCTCGGGGTTGACCCTGCGGACCCGGGATTAATGAGAGAGCCTCCACGCCCGCGGGAAGAAGGAGTGATAACTCACAGCATGTGGACAGGCATCATCTTTACTGGCGTAATCATGGCAGCTGGGACTCTGCTAGTACTGGATGCCAGCTTACCTGAGGGTTTGATCGAGGGTTCGGGCAGCCTGCAATACGCGCAAACAATGGCCTTTAACACAGTGGTCTTCTTTTCGTTATTCGTCGTTTTCAATTCACGTTCGGATAAACAGAGCGCATTCGTCGGTTTGTTCTCAAACAAATGGCTGTGGGGAGCAGTCCTGTTGTCCGTCTTACTGCAGGTAGCAGTAATTTACATCCCGTTTCTGCAGCAGGCATTTTCGACCGTTAGCCTTAGCCTTGGGGACTGGCTGCTCTGTGCGGCAGTAGCAAGCTCGGCACTGTGGCTGCGCGAATTAAGCAAAATTATTGTACGCGCAATGGAGAATCGAAAATAAGGAAGTCTTGCTTGCCGATTTATGCTGCACTTCTCAAGACATTTAAGGCAGGCAGCCCACATAACCGGAATCTTCCTCTCCAGACAAACGAATAAAGAGTTTCTAACTTCTTCTATTTTTCAACCACGCCTTTAAGCTAATGAAGCTTCATGACAATGTAAAATAAACACTCAAAAGTTTTTTAATTAATAGGAAAGTTTAATGTTTTGATAAGAAAAGAGAAAGTTATCCCCTCCATGTTCTCTTTTCTTTTCCTTTTTTCAACTTCACTTTTGGAGCGAGGGGTTAGAGCCTGTATAACCTGTTCTCAGTGGAGATAAGTATGACTCAGAAAATCGGTTATTCTTAGCTTAACTACAGTTCACATACCGTTGTTATAAAAACGGAACCAAATGACTTAGAATCCTAAAATGTACGAAAGTTTCACCCGTAAATTTAGATTTATGCATGGCGCATGGCGCATTTTTGAATTTTGAAACTTTAAAGCATTTATTTTCCTGTATAAGACAATTAGATAAGTTTATCATGTCCGAGCACTTAGATTAAAATATGTCCGTATTGCTTGAGGATTACGGGTCTATCAGTCACATTCCTCTGGATGTAGCCTTTAGGGATGCCATTTTCATCGGGATCTTTAGCATCATTATTTTCTTTATTCTGGTCCTTGCTGTGCGTAGTGGTATCCGGAAAGCGCAGAGCAGTTAAATCCTATCATATGCATGCTTTTCTTTTATTTTCCCTTTCAGGATGGCTTAAAGTAGCTTTGCTCTGGTTCTTTTTTCCTTTGTTTGTTTAGAGTATTTTGAGTGTTCTTCTCGTGTTTTTCCTGCTTTTTATCCTTTAGATATTAATCTTCTGGACTGGCTGGTCGTAAAGGGTTTATCCTTCCTGACTCAGGATATTTGGTTCTTTTATTTTCAAATATATTAGAAATTATAATACTTAATAATATCAAAATCAGGGGAATTGGGTAGATATGCAGGCTGAAAAGAGGGGAGTAGATACTGATAGTTCTAGAACTGAGGTAATGATCCTCCTCTCATGAATAAAAGTCATATCTCGGGAAGAGATGCGCCAGGGAATTCCTATGAATCTCATGGAGAAAGTGAGAATAAACCTTCTTGGAATAAACCTGCGGGAAATACGATACATCAGGGACATTCTGAGGATCAAACAATGCGTACCGAAGAGAAATCGTTGGATCACGGACAACATGAAAAAATGGGACATGGAAGCCCTGAGCAGCACGAAGAGATGAAGCAGGCAGAGATGAAACACGGACAACATGGTGAGATGGAACACAAAGGTCACGAGCCACATGTGGAAATGGAGCACGAAGGTCACGAACCATATGCAGAAATGAAACATGAAGGTACGGACCATGAGGGTCACGGAGCTGCCGGCGGGAAAGGACACGGAAACCATCATGCCCATATGCTTGAAGATTTCAGAAAGAGATTTATTGTTTCCTTAGTGTTGACTTTCCCGGTTTTGCTGCTTTCACCTACGATCCAGGATTTTTTCAACTTTGAGCTTCGCGTGCCGGGTTCGGATTATCTCTCCTTCTTATTTTCCTCAGTCGTTTATTTTTATGGCGGGTACCCATTTCTCAGGGGGATAAAAGAGGAGCTTTCCGAAAAGTCGCCCGGAATGATGACCCTAATAGCCATTGCAATCAGTGTGGCTTATTTTTACAGCTCTGCCGTAGTTTTTGGACTGCATGGCGAGGGCTTTTTCTGGGAGCTTGTGACCCTTATCGATGTAATGCTGCTCGGGCACTGGCTTGAGATGCGTTCTGTAATGGGAGCCTCAAGAGCCCTTGAAGAGCTTGTAAGGATCATGCCTTCAGTCGCCCACCTGAAAAAAAATGGAGACTTTGTCGATGTGGAGGTTGACAAGCTAAAAATCGGAGATGAAGTTCTGATCAAGCCCGGAGAAAAGGTGCCTGTGGATGGGATAGTTGTTGAGGGGACAAGCAGCGTTAACGAGTCCATGCTTACCGGGGAGTCGAAACCTGTCACAAAAAGCCCTGGAGGCGAAGTTATTGGCGGCTCGATTAATGGGGAGGCAGCTTTTGTTGTCAGAGTAGAAAAGACCGGCAAGGATACTTATCTCAGCCAGGTTATTGAGCTTGTCAGGACTGCCCAGGAAAGCAAGTCAAAAACTCAGGATCTGGCAAACCGAGCTGCCCTTTATCTCACAATAATAGCCCTGACTGTAGGAACTCTCACCTTTATTCTCTGGATTCTTTTCGGTCAACAGCTTGTCTTTGCGCTTGAAAGGTCAGTGACTGTAATGGTTATTACCTGCCCGCACGCCCTGGGGCTTGCAATCCCTCTCGTAGTTGCAGTTTCAACATCCCTTGCCGCAAAATCCGGTCTTCTTATTCGGGACAGGCAGGCATTTGAAAAAGCACGCAATCTTCAAGCTATCATTTTTGACAAAACCGGTACACTAACCGAAGGACGGTTTGGGGTTACAGACGTAGTTTCTCTTTCAGGCGAAGAGAACAGAACTGGAGAGGATAATGACAGAATTTTAAGCCTCGCTGCTTCTCTGGAAGCCAGTTCGGAACATCCTATTGCAACAGGCATTCTGGAAAGTGCACGGGAAAAAGGGCTGAAAATCCAGCCTGTTGAAGAATTCAGTGCGATTCCAGGAAAAGGGATACAGGGTATGGTTGAAGGAAAAAAGTTCTTTGTTGTGAGTCCTGGCTATCTTGAGGAAAAAGGGATTACCCTCAAGAACGAGAAGATTGAGGAAATCAAAGCGCAGGGAAAGACTGTCGTGTTCTTGCTTGAGGGAGATAAGGTACTTGGAGCTGTTGCACTTGCCGATATTATCAGGAAAGAATCGAGGGAGGCTATCTCGAGGCTTAAAGGTATGGGAATCAGATGCATCATGCTTACAGGGGACAACCGTTATGTGGCAGCCTGGGTAGCCCGGGAGCTTGAGCTTGATGATTATTTTGCAGAAGTCCTTCCTCATGAGAAAGCCGAAAAGGTTAAAGAAGTCCAGGCTCAGTACATCACAGGCATGGTCGGAGACGGGGTTAACGATGCGCCTGCTTTGGCTCAGGCGGATGTCGGAATAGCCATTGGAGCCGGTACGGACGTTGCAATCGAAACTGCTGATATAGTTCTGGTAAAAAATGACCCAAGAGATGTAGTTTATATTATCGGGCTTTCAAGGAAAACTTACTCCAAGATGTATCAAAACCTCCTCTGGGCAACAGGATATAACGTTTTTGCAATTCCTCTTGCAGCAGGGATACTCTATGGATATGGAATCTTACTGAGCCCTGCCGTGGGTGCAGTTCTAATGAGCCTGAGTACTATAATAGTAGCAATAAACGCGAGAACTTTAAGGATGGGGTGATTTGATGTTTGGAATATTCCGCAGTATAAAGAAGTTAATCGCTTTAGCTGCACTGGCTTCCGCAGTAGTCGGATTCATTTCAAGATTTACTGGGAAGAAAAGGAAAAGATAAATTTAAAGTTTTAGACCAGAGGTTATATCGGAAAAATCAAAAAGGCTGCTGGGAAAGGATTCATTCCAGAAATAGCTGCTAGAAGCAGGTAGATTTTATTTTTCAACTTATACATAACCTTCTGGTAACTACGGATTCAAACATTTTTTATCAAACTCTTATCTTTTTTATTTAATTTCAGTTTCATTTCGAGTTCATCTTTTTTATTTAATCTCAGTTTCATTCTCTATAGTCGACGGGGAAATTTTGATCTCGCTTTTATACAGGTTGATTCCGCTTTTATCCTCAATTAGAGTTTTCAGTTCATAGGTAGAATTTTCCTTTCTTGGAAATTCGAGCACAATCGGATTTTCAACCGAGACATTTTCGTAAAACTTTTCACTAACGTTTTCGAGGGCATTTCCGTTTTCCCTGAACTCATAACTCATGTAGCAGTTAAATCTGGAATCTGGATTTTTTGGGGTATAGGTAAACAAAAACCTGTCTTCGTAGTTGTGGGATTCACTTACGAATGCATCCAGAGAACCCTTCCCCATAATTATTTCTTGCTGTACTGCTCCCTTTTCTCCCATAGGCTGATTAATCAGTTGTACAACTACTACTGCAGTCACAACCATGAGAATAATCATCAATAACTTGGTTGTATTACTCATACTAAACCTCGGTCTAAGATTTCATTTTATTCGCCGGAAATATAAGGTTAGATTTTTTAGTTACAGTCGCTTCTCAAGATGTAGCTTATCTAGTTTAAAGCATGCGATTTAGATATGTGACTCAAACTTTCTCTGGAATTCAGACTCAGGCAATGAAAATATCGAATCTGTTTCTGATCAATGTTTCAACTTTTTTTTCAAAATTTGAGTCCGAATATTTTCTTGAAGCCCTGTGAAGCACATTACCCTGCATTCCGGCTTCTTTTCCCTTCTGTGGTAATCAGCCAGATAGGAGTTGATCACTGAAATGTTTCCCCCAGTAAACCCGTCAAGAACTCTGGCGAAAAAGAGCACTGCAAGGGGCAGCGTAACCATAAAAACTCCGAAGATTTTGGAATCTGCCTTAAAGAGGTTTATAACCGGAAGAAAAAGCATCCCAAGAAAGATTACTGAACCCGGGAGCACCTATAAAATTGAAAAAAGGATTGGAAGGAGGGAAACGTTTTCTCTGGTACGGGGCGCTGGATTGTTTTTCTGTCTTCTTTTTTCTTTTTCCACGTTTCTTCTGGGTTTGTTTTTGGAAATCTTTTCTCCAGATCTTCAAGTTACTTCTTTCCACGAACGGTGTACCCAGCTTTCTGATAACGGTTACTTCTTGTGGATAGGTTGCTCTTTAATTCTCAGAATATCAGCCCAGGCTCGTTTCCTACACTGCGGGCATTTCACATATTTTTTACTCCCACCATTGGGGCTGAGCAAATCTTCAAGCATTGAGACCTCAAAGACATCGCCGCATCTGGGACAGAGGTAGGCGAAATTTTTTGTATGCCATGTTACAAGCAGGGCAGCGCCCCCGACTAATACAGTAAGCCAGAGATACCAGCGGTGAGGAAGAAGGAAAACCGATGTTATCCCAATCAATGCTATGAATGCAAAAAGCATTGGAGCTTTTCCATACCAGTCGCTTTTCGAAATCTCAATATACTTGTCTCTCGAAATCTCACTATACCTGTTTCTATCCGTAGCTTACCCCCCGACTGTGCACTTTCCCGGATATTTTATGCTAGAAAATTGGGTTTGAGTTTATTTAATGGTATTTTTTCCTCTCTTCGAGTTAAGATGCGGAAAAACTTTGTAAATCGTAAAGTATTTTAAAAACTTGTGCTGACATAAAGAAATTCTGAATGGAGCAATCATTTAAGTTTATTTATTTTGTTCTTACTAGCAGTCCCCGAATCACGTCTTCAGAGTACCATACCTGAACTTCCAGACGTCCTTGACATTTGCAGAAGGCATCCTGCACTGTGATCTGAGTACTGGGATCTGGGTTATCCAGATGCCTCCAATCATTATTAACAAAAAGCCATAAACTTCTGGTACTGCCTTCAGGATAGGGCAGCAACTCAAGCCAGTATCGAGTTGCTATGCCAGTTTCCACAGTCTCTGACTCGTTTTTCTTCTGGCTTTCCGGATTATTCGGCAAGCCTTTAGGTAAATCCTCAGGCTCTGATGAGTTATCTGTCATTTATTCACCCCCCTTTTAGTCAACTGCAGATATCATCTAATCACACCTAATTTACCAACTAATACTCATATATAATTTATATTTACTAAAGGAAATATGTTTAGAAACTAAAATCTCGCAAGGTATATACCCCCTAAATTTTTACCTCACCGATTTTCGTGACCTTACTCGTCTTAGATTTTTATCGAGGTTAAAAAATTTTAACCTGAGATTTTCAGGTTACAAGCCTGGATTTAGATCTCAGGTTCTGCAAACTTCACTCTTCCTGAGCCAGTCAATATCAGACTGGTAAAGGAGCCTGAGATCCTTGAGTCCCAGCTTCAGCATGGCAAGCCGGCTGACCCCCAGCCCCCATGCAAGGACAGGTTCTTTAATTCCTAAAGGCTCAGTAACTTCTTTTCTGAAAACGCCTGCACCTCCAAGTTCAATCCAACCCAGACCATCCACGTAAACCTCGGGTTCTACGCTCGGCTCGGTATATGGGAAGTATCCCGGGCGGAAACGAACTTCTTCGAATCCCATCCTGTGGTAGAATTCTGCAAGCAAACCCAGCAGGTCTGCAAAGGACATATCCTTGTCCATTACAACCCCTTCAAGCTGTTCGAACTCCGGGGTATGGGTAGGATCGATAGTTTCCCTGCGGTAAGCCCTGTCAATGCAGAAAGCTTTTACAGGCGGTTTGGGATTGTCAGCCAGATATTTGATAGTGACGGCTGTTGTGTGTGTTCTCAGAACATTGCGTTCTGCAAGTTCCCTGTCCCAGACCCCACCCCAACCGCAGGAGTCAATATCTCCTCCGTATTCGTGCATTGCAGCTACCTTTTCGGTAAAGTCAGCTGGAAGCAGGCAGGTTGTATCAAGGTGGAATGTGTCCTGCATATCTCTTGCAGGGTGATCCTGCGGCTGGAAAAGGGCGTCGAAGTTCCAGAAAGAACTCTGGATTATTCCGCCTTTAATCTCAGTAAAGCCCATTTCCAGGAAGATCTGGCGCATCTGCTCAATAAGGCGCCTGTAAGGATGAATTTTGGCACCGTAAAGAGGTTTTGGGATAATATCAAGACGGTAAGGCCTGAATTTTTTTCCCTTCCAGGCACCACTTTTCAATAAGTCAGGTGTAAGCTGGGCAATTTCCTCTTCAAGCACAAGCCCCTGAGCTGCAAGTGCGCTCCCGGCATCAGTTATGGAAACAGTCCTTAACTTTTCTTCGTGTTTTACGATAAGTTTGCGTTTGAGCAGGTCTTTTATTGTCCCTTCATCGGATGCAAGTTCTTCGAGCGTCTTTGCTTTGCCTGTGAAAGCTGCAAGAGTTTCCTCATCTTTTCCTGTATACACATTTCCCGATGGTACCATTATCCCGTTTTCAACCTTTGCCCATCCTTTTTTTACGAGCCAGCCTGTTGCAATTCCAACTATCTTCGGAGAGAAATGGCTTCTAAGTTCTTCAAGTGAGGTCGGAGCTTTGAGGGAGTCGATAATCTGGCGTTCGGGGAGCCCGTTTTTTGCGTATTCTTCCCCTTCCTTTGTAAGGGAATAACGTTCTACGACATTTTCGGAGATTGAAACCAGCCCTTTTTCTTCAAGCATGAAAGCTGCCTGCATTGCTGCATCTACCTGCAACCCCGATTTCTCCTCCAGTTTTTCGGGAGATGCGGACCCCAGGGCTTCAAGGGCAAGCAGGACTTTTTTCTCGTTGATTGTGAGGTTTTCCTGAACACTCATCTTATGATCACATCCTGAAATTCTGAAATCTTAAATCCAGTATTATAATTGAATCCTCTAAATTTTACTTTTTGTAAATTATTCTGTATTCGTCAAGGTGCTCTCTTGCAAGCTCTCTCTTCTCCTGATGGTCTTTAAGGAACTCGGACATTTTTTCGGCTGCTAACTGCTTGCATGACCCGCACATCCTGGTACCGGAGACACATTCCTGCCTGATTTCCAGCAACTCCTCATCGTCTCCAATCAGGTGGAAGAGCATTAATTCAAAGACCGAACATTCTTCTGGTATTCCACCCAGCTTTTTCTGCTCTTCAAGAGTAACACGGCCTCCTGTTTTTGCCCTTTTTACCTTTTTTGCACCTTCCTTCGGGTCGTCAGTAAGAGCTATGTAACTGTCAGGAACACTGCTTGACATCTTTCCTCCCTGCAGTCCGCTCATAAAACGATGATAGGTAGATGCAGGAGGAATGAAGGCATATCCTCCGAATTCAGCGGCTATTTCGGCAACGATCTGCTCCAGTATTTTTCTGGTGAGTTTCCAGATTTTTCTGAAAACGAAGTACTTTTCGTACTCAGCGAATTCAGGTGGCTTTGTGTTTTCCATAAACCTGGAGACACTTTCGATTTCAGCCAGATACTGGCTTTTTCTATCAGCTTTTCTGACCTCTGAGACCAGCCTCATAAGGAATGGGTAGTCAGGAGTCTGGAGTACATCAATATGTTCTTCATAGAGTTTAACTTTTCCAGGAATGCGTTTTTTGAGTTCCTGTAAGGCTTCCTTAGGAGCTCCTTTTCCCCTGACACTGAAATATTTCCATCCGTTTGTGTTTTCTCTTTCTTCAATCCTGAACATATTCATTTTGCCTGCAAGTCCCCTTGTAAGGCGAAGGTGAGGATCCTGGTCTGGACCAACAGGAACTACAACCGGTTTTGGACCTCCGAATTCTTCAAGCTGGGGCTGGAGGATATCAGCAGCCTGGGTTGCCACACTGATCATATGAGAGAGGTTAGTTTCTCCTGAAAATCCATAAATTGCGCTGAGTTCTGAGAAATTTACCTTGACCCCGAGTTCAAATGCCAGGTCTTTAACGCTTTCACAGCCTGACTGGAAATAAATAAGGCCATCTGGCTTGAAACCGAGAGCGATCAGGCTTAATATGTATTCATCTATCCCGATTTCCCTGCATTTCTGCCAGGAAAATCCGCGTACTGAGAAAGCCTCTCTATCCGCAATCCCCACAAAAGCAGATGCTCCCATTTGCTGGTGCCAGATTATCTGATCCATAACCATCTTGTGTCCGAGATGAACTTTTCCGGAGGGCATAAACCCATCCATTACGGAAAATGGGGCACCTGTTCTCATGGCCTCTACAATCTGCTCGTAATCCCGGTGCCCGAAGATGACCCTTCTCCGCATATACGTGCTGGGGGAAGGAACTTCCGGAAGAATCTCATCAAAAGGAGAAATCCCGAATTCTTCGAATAACTTGGAATAGTCAGTAATGTCGCTTGAGCTCCAGGGGTCAAGTGTATTAGTCATGAAAATCCCTCATTACTGCCGTCTTATGAAGAATAAGCTTCAGAAGACAGCCTTTTTTTGTTGAAAACAATTAAAGGTATGACACAGTTACAACTAATCTGTTCTTTAAAAATACCTGCTTATATGTAAATGTTTATCTCCAGGCAGGTAATTTCAGGCTGATACCGACGCTCCAGTGGCAATCTGCTTTCAATTTTCCTGGCTTATAGCCCAGCTGAAAAAAACTAAAAGGAAACTAAATGTTCCAGAGAGAAAGCGGTAAAGAGATAACGACAGATTATCAATTTCATCTTATATAGACTTTCTCAAAAGGATACGGCAGTTTTGCTCCTTCAGGAATTCTGTCAACAAACTCCAGAAATTCCGGGTCATGCATAGGACTCAGGATTTTCTGTTTCTGGAAGTAAGGGTAACTCCGAATTTTCTGCCAGGCATCTTTTAAGGATTCTTCTTTTATATTCCCGAAACTGAAAGGCGGATAAGGACCAGGTTTTACGTCTCCATCTGCTGTTATATGCATCCAGCGCCTGCCTTCCATTGCGCCCAGCATCTGTCCTTCAAAGTAAGTATTCGCAAACATACGTGGACCGTTTGAACTGGCGTTTATTCTTTGATACATATCAAGAATGGTTTTTCTGTCTTTATCTGTAATTACAGGCTCCTTACCACTTTTTGGCATTGCTTCCCATACAGAAAATTCATGTACTCCAAGTTGCGATGCAAGGGAGTAAAGAGCAGACAGCTCCTCAAGGTTTGAGGGAGAAACATGTGTTGTCATCACAACCATAATCCCGGCTTCAAGTGCAAGTTTTATTGCAGAGACTGCTCTATAATATGCTCCTTTGGATTTTCGGACAGCATCATGTTTCTCAGGGTCAGTGGAATAAATTCCCACCATAAGGGAATGGAGCCCTGCTTCTTTCAGGCGGAAAGCAGTTTCTTTTGTAAAATCCGTGCCCCAGGTTGAACAGTTTACTATAGCCCGCTTCTTATCCACATACCTGATTAGCTCAAATATTTCTCCGCGCAGCAGGGGGTCATTCTCGGTAAATGTGATAATGAAAGTACCGTAGTCAAGGGCTTCATCTATTATTCTCTTTACAGTGTTTGCATCCAGTTCGTCTGTAACCGTCCCTGGCGGATATCTCGAACTATTCTGGCGGGTAAGTTCGATGGACACAGTTTCAGGAATGTATCTCCCAAGAGCAATCTGTATCTCCGCAAAAATAAGACGTGTGAAGACCGGACCTGGTATAGGTGGGAGCCAGGCTGAGGGAATGACTTTGTCCTCCTCTATAAGGGCTAGCTTTTCCTCTTTCAGGCGGGAATTGATTTTTTTCAGAATGGGGCTACAGGCTGCTTTCAGAGTCCCGCTTGCTGACAACTCTAAGCTTTCTCCTGCTTGCCGAAGTTTCACTGACAGCCCGGGCATTGAAAGAATTTCTATATTTCTTTCCTTTGCTGAAATATCTTTCAATGAGACCTCCGATGCATTCTTTTCTTCAGAAGTCATTTATCCTCACCGCAAACCTTCTCAAAAAGCTGCTTGACCACAAGCCTTTTCAAAAAACTGCTTGAGCGCAAACTATTTGGAAAAAAGTTTGATCAAAAATCAGCGTGACGATATGATCGACCGGTGCAACGGTCGCGGTTCAATGGTTGAATTTAAGCTGCCCGGGCATGAAAACGAATGTAATCGGCCTGAGCTGCTTAAGTATTTAAAGTGCTTACTTAAAAAATAAGCTTTAAACCTCAGACCCTTTCCGAGAAGGCGAGGTTTCCGCTGATTTTCTTGATTTTTATTTTGACCACGTCGCCTTTTGCGGCTCCGGGCACGAAAACCGTATACTTATCGATCTTTGCTATACCGTCACCTTTGGACCCGACAGCATCGACCCGGAGTTCATAGGTTCCGCCTTCTTCGATGGCATCCCTGACAACCACATTACTTACCTTTCTCTTCTTGACAGGTCTGTGAGCCCCGCAAGCAGAACATCTCAGGACAAGTACTCTTTCCACCTTGACAAGCTGGGTGTCCGGACGTCCGCATTCCGAACACGTAACATATTCGTCCACATAAGCCTGAATGTTATCTGCAATCTGGGCTCTCGTAAACCTTCCCTGGAAGACTGCGCGTGTGCCTTCTATTTTCCCTGCAGTCCCCAGTTCCCTTGTGAGATATTTCATCAGGTGATCAGGGTCCCGGTTAAGGATATCTGCAATATTTCCGAAGTTTTCCAGAATTGTGGTCTTGCCTTCAGAGAAGAGTCTGGGTTCAGGGATTACGAATCGAGCATCCGTAGTCTCGGTTTCAGGCATTTTTGCCATTGCACGATTTAAAAGCTCTTCGTAATCGTACATATTATACTCCTTTTATGTTAACAATTAACTGATTACTGTATCAGCTCTGCTCCCTGGTCTACAACGATTCTAAAGGGAGTTGGTAATTTCTGTCCTGCATGCCAGAGAGCTTTCTTTGCGGCTTCAAAGTTGTGCTTCTCAACAGCCACTGTAAAGATCCTCTGCATTGGTTTTACCCTGGCTGCAGTACCTACGTTCTTTCCAAAAGCCCTGCGCATCCCACTGGATACACGGTCAGCACCAGCACCGGTTGCCTGCTTGTTTTCCCTGAGTACTTCGTGGGGATAGACACGGAGCTTCATGTAAAAGCCCATCTTTCCTGTATCTGAAGTAAGGTGCCTGTTTGCTGTAATACGGGCTGCTTCAAGAGCAGTATGCCTTATCTGGCACTTTTCTTCTGCAACCAGGGAGATTCTTATAGGGAAGGCATCGCTGTTTGCCTTGTCACCCATGTCGTAGTGAATAACCTGACTGCCTGGAACACCGCCCATGTATTTTCTTCTGGTAAATGAGCGCTGCCTCACGTTCCTGTACATACTTCCTGGCTTTCGTACCATAAGCTTGATTCTCCTGAAATATAATGAGTTTAATTTAGCTTAATTTATTCAGTCAAATAGTTTAATAGCCTAATTGAGTTTAACAAAAATTTATTATAACGGATTTCTTTCCGCATATAAACGTTTGCATCAAGTTCTCAAAAAACCGTTTAGCAAACCACTCAGTATGAGATATGTGCATATAGAGATAGCTACCTGTATTTACATTTATCTGTAAACCGGTCTTTACGGATTTTAGCAGACAATCTCTATGTTCCCATGCCCTTTTGCTCTTTAAAAGTGTCAGGCTCTGGGATTTTGTTTGAAATTCGTAATCCCTGAGAATTTACATATTCCGGGCGTATGTGACTTACTTCCTACTACCTAGTGGTTTATAAATTTAATTGATGATCCCGGATATTTTTCAAAAAATCCTGCAAGCAGCCCAAAACAACCTGATAGCATCATGCTTCCAAAAGGCGCGGCAAAGTGCAGCTTATTTGAGATCTCCTTCCTGAGTTCCGATTCTGAGAGCTTTTCAAGCATTTGCCTTTTTGGACCGGTAACCATTATAGATCTAACCTGCTCAAAGCCTACCGCTTCTTTTATATATGCACCATGTCCTCCATCCTCAAATACTTCATCAAAATCAAGGCTTCCGTCGGCAAGCTTTATTATATAATCCTGAAGTTTTTCCGGGTTCATACTGGAACTGTGGTGCTCAAAAAGTGCAGTTATCCTGTTTTCAAGCACAAGGGCTCCCAAAGTATGCCCATTTCCTATATTGACCACGATTGAAGGCTGGAGTGCGGCGGGGTCGGTAAGAGCTCCGAAAATAGCTGCAGGACCGGTGTCCATGAAGACAGAGCGGATTTCAGGGTTTCCTACGGATTTTAGAAGAGAATCTGCTTGAGCCTTCATTCGCGTAAAAGCCTCGGGAATCTCTTCGGGCGTAAATACAAAATTCTTTAGCTTGCCTCCCCTGTCAATAAATTCCCTGAAAAGTTCAAAACGGTAAACCCTGTTACTTTTCTCAGGGGCATTTCCGTGATCCTGCACTGCTACAGCATAGTTTTCAGGCATGGAAACGTCAAAAGCTGAAAGTGCAGATGAAACGGATTTCGGATTGAAGTCCTGCATAACAATATTTACTTTATCTTTCTTTGCTTTTCCTTCGCAAGTAAGCTGCTTTGCCTCCTCTTCCGAGACAATCTGGATTCCAAAAGCCTTTATCTTCTCAATACTATCGTGGATAGTTAAAGCAGCCTTTTCAGTAGCATATACCGGAAAGCCTGCCTTCAGATGGGTTCTGACAGCAAACGCAGAAGGTCCCCCACCCATTATGTTTCCGGTAAGCACTATTGCTTTTCTTTCTCTGGTAGCTTTCTTAATTCTCTCTGCAATAATCCTGGTCGGAGCAGGCATGACCATAAGCAGGCTGTTTTCCGGCTCTTTTTCCGAATCAAAAAGCAGGATATCCTGTGTCCCTGTTCCTATATCTGCTGCAAGTATGCGCATACCTGTGCATTGGCTGATAAGATATTAAAATATAGGCAGGTTAGTAGAAGTAAACATGAGACTGGATAACAGGAACATATAAACAGAAATCCGGATAAAATAGAATTCAGATAATAAAAAGCCGGATAAAAGGAACAAAAATTGAGAGTGTTATTTTCATGAAAGAATCCATCCCGGAAATCCACAAGAAAGAAGCAAAAAGATCCTTTTCTTTTGCCCTGATTACAATTTCTACCTCCAGGTATGAAAAGTACGGAGACTCTACTTCGCCTGAGGAAGCCGAAGATCTTTCAGGAAAGGCTATGAAAGAGCTTCTTGAAGCGGCTAACCATGAAGTTATATTCTACAGGCTCATTCCCGATGGAAAAATCCCGATTATAGAAGCTGTGCTTTTCGCTCTTGAAAGTCCCGCAGATATCGTAATTACAAGCGGAGGCACTGGGCTTGCACCAAAAGACCTTACAATCGAGTCGATAACTCCTTTTTTTGAGAAGGAACTCCCAGGCTTTGGAGAATTGTTCAGGTACAAAAGCCTTGAAGACATAGGGACATCCGTAATCCTTACAAGAGCCTCAGCAGGTGTAATTAAAGGAAAAGCAGTATTCTGCCTGCCGGGTTCGCCAAATGCTGTAAGACTGGCTCTCTCCGAGATCATAATTCCCGAAGCAGGTCATATTGTCAGGCATGTAAGGGAATAAGCTTCCCTTTTTGTCATGCTCTTTCTAATGCGTTTTTGCATTTTTTTCTTTTTATTACTTTTCCTTATATTTTCATAAACTGGCGGATCAATACCTAACATAAATATGGTTAGCGATTTCCCTGTCAACGGCATACCTTGTCTGGTCAACCTCAAATAGGTATGACGGAGACCGCCGGAGCAAAGTAACGGGCATGCCTGGCAGAATGCCCATTGATACGAGTTTCTGCAGGATGCCGGGGTTTTTAGTCTCAAGATGTGAGATTTTACCGGTTTTTCTGGGTTCCATTGTGCAGAGTGTTGTAGTTTTCAGGGTAGGATGTGCATTTTTTGTTACCATTTGAATAGCTTCCTTATGGATTGTATTATCTTTGCTTCTTTTACAAGTTCGTATCCGCAGTTAGGACAGCACTGCTTGTTGCAGTTGTGAAGCTTTCCGCAGCCGGTACATTTTGCTTCATCAGCTTTTTCAAATTCATTTCCGCAAAGGGGACATTTCACAGGTTCACTCCCAGCGCGGTCAGTAAAGTATTTACAATAAAGCCTGTGAGAAACGCAAACGGGAAAATGAATCCTGAGATTACAAGGGCTGTTTTCAATCCTCTCTCTTTTATTGTCATCATGAACTGAGCTATGCAGGGCATAAAGAGGGTCAAAGTAACGGCTGCAACTAAAAGCTGCAAACCTGTCAGCAGTCCTGAATCATGCATTCCGTAAAGTCCGGCTGCTCCGAAATCTCTCCTGAAGAAGCCGAAGAGAAAAACATCAGCCGCATTGGGGGGCAAGCCAATCCAGACTGTCGGGTATTCCATTACTTTTAAGGCAAGGTCAAAAATGCCTGTCAATCTTCCTATCCAGATCAGAATACTTGCCACAACAAAAAGGGGCAGGACTTCAAGGAAGTACCAGTGCATCCTTGAGTAAGTTTTTACCAGTATATTCGAGAGTTTTGGACGCCTTAGAGGAGGCATTTCAAGTATGAATGTAGGAGCATCTCCTGGAAGGATTCTTGAAGCCAGGTAGCCTATCAGTATAAATTCAAGCACAATAACACCTGCCCATACAGACAATCCTCTGGGGTTTCCTGAGAGGATTGAAAGGATTATGCCCAGCTGTGCTGAGCAAGGAATTGCAAGTGCCAGCAAGATATTTGCAATAAGCCTTTCCCTTTTAGTTTCAAGGGTTCTGGTGACCATAGTAGCCATTGTGGAGCAGCCAAATCCAAGCACCATAGGAATTACTGCCCTTCCGCTGAGTCCTATTTTTTTGAACATGCCGTCCAGAAGCAGGCTAAGCCTGGGCAGATATCCGGTGTCCTCAATAATGGAGAATACCAGGAAAAAGGCTCCAACTATGGGAAGTATGAGAGCTATTGCGTATGTTACTGCCTGGGTGAAAATACCATATTCTCCCACAAAGAGATCCTGCAAAGCAGGATAGGGTACAAGCGACACAAACCTGGCAGTCACCAGCGGATTTATATATTGCCCAAATAACGTGTTTTCCAGGAAATCAACAACAGTTCCAGCTGCAAAGACACCTACAAACTGGTAGAACCCGAGGTACAGAATTAAAAATAAAACGGGTATCCCGAATACAGGATGGATAAGAATGCTATCTATTTTCTCGGAGAAACCAGGGTTTTTCTTCGTAGTTTCTGTCTTTTTACCCGTTCTTATTCCTGCTTTCTCGCTGCTTCTCTCTGTCCCCGCTATTCCGGTTTTTCCGAGAGTTTTTCTCTTCGTCCTGTCAGGCATTTCCATTACCTGTTCCACGATTTCGTTCACACGTTCCTGGCGTTTCAGAGTGAACAGGTAGGAAAGAGGGACTGCCGCTGCCTTTGAAGCTGCTTCTACAAGTTTACGGATTTTTTCATTATTTTTTACACTGCCTGCTTTCCCATATTCAGGCGATTTTTCAGCCCTGAGGAGGTATTCAAGAGCTGTTCTGTCTTTCTGGAGCAACAGAAGTGAGAAAGCTCTCTTTGAGATTCTGAATTCTTTTGCAGGACCAAGTAAATTTTCGACACTCTCAATGTATGGCTCAATTTCTGTTCCATAATCAAGTTTCTGGAATTTTTGGATACCCGGGGTATTGTTCCCGGGGACAAATTCTGATATTGCGGTCTTAAGTTCATCTATCCCTTTCCCCTCGCTTGAAACTGTTCCGATAACTGGAATTCCCAGAAGTCGGCTGAGTTCAGGTATATCGATTTCAATTCCCCTTTCTTCAGCCTCGTCCATCATGTTTAGAACAAGGATGAGAGGAAGCCCGGCTTCAAGAAGCTGCAAGGTGAAGGAGAGCATGCGCCTGAGATTCCTGGCATCTACCACATGGAGGTAAACCAGAGGGGTTTCCTCAAAAATTAAAAGCTGGGAAACCCTTTCTTCCTCACTTACGGGAAGTAAAGAATACATTCCTGGCGTGTCAATGATTTCATACTCCCTTTCTCCTATCTTTGACTTCCCACGGCTGATTTCGACTGAAGTTCCTGGATAATTGGAAACCAGTGTATAGCTTCCGGAAAGAGCATTAAAAAGGCTGCTTTTCCCAACGTTAGGACTGCCAACAAGCACAATTTTCGGAAGCCCTTTTCCTGGAACGCATCCCCTGCTTCCATGGCAACACTCTCCATCAGGGCAGATGACTGGGAGTTTCATATTTTCACGCTCATTTTTAGGTGAACCTAATTTCAGATTTATTCATATTTAGGCATACCTAATATTTAAGGCTAATGCAATTGCATCATTCTCTTAAACAGCGTCTCAAAAACAAGATTATTTAAACAGTTCTTAAGCTAAAAAGTCTTTAAATTAAATTAACTTATATTATGAGCCGGCTACCTGCGGGTTGATACGTTGCCATTTATTCGATTTTAATTTCCCTGCTCATAGCTCTGTAGTATTCGAACAGCTCTTCTCCCCATTTTATTGCTCGAGGTTCGAAACTTCTTATGTACTGGCGGTCAAACCTCCCGTTTTCGTTAAACAAACCAAGAACCATTATCCTGTCAGTCACAGCAATAAGCGCTGGAATATCCACTCCTTTTTTTTCAAAGAGATAAAGGTTTGTGTTTCCCATCTTAAGGAATTCTTTCCCTTCTTCTTTGAAATCTTCTATAAGCCGTGAGTATACAGCCTCACTCAGGACAAGGGAAACCTCAATGCCTTTTTTTGCAAGGTTGAGAAAAAGCGCTGGAAACTGAGGGTGGAAATAAGAGAAAAAGACGCGAGTACAGCTTGAATTTGAAAGATGCTCTACAAATTTCGGGTTCAAGTCAAATGTATGGCTGAGGTCTGGCTCTATAATGCGATAGTCTCCAAGCTCATTGATTCTTTTTACAAGGTTGGGTGGAATAGAGGCAAGCTTTCGGTTAGCCCAAAATTCTTCATTTTTCTCGAACACTGCTAGAGTATCAAGTAGAGGCTGCATTCTTTCTACAATAATTTCCCCTATTGCGCTGAGCCGGTACATTCCATCTTCATATATTACCAGTTCTTCTTCTTTCAATTTTTTTATCTGGGGGAGAAGAGCTGTCCTGGGAACCTGAAGTCTCTCAAGTACCTCTTCAATATCCTTTGGACCTTCTTTCAGGAGCAGGAGAAAATTTTTTCTTTTCTCTGAAAACAGGATAAGATCAAGCAAGCCGGGGTTCATTTTACATTCGCCGTCCTGAACTCAGAAAAAGAGCTTTGTTCACGGGCTCCGTTTTTATGGTTCAATTTTTTATAATCCTTAATGAATGACGAATTACTAATAAATGTGTCGAAATTATTTGAGAACTCTAGGCTGCCTTATTTGAGAACTCTGGGTTGTCTCTTCTCAACTCGAGGGAGCAGTCATATCTATAAAGTTAACTGGCTTCTTTCCAGTTTGCTAGGAAATGTTGATATAGGTGCTGATTAGAAAAGGGAGAGAACTGGATAAATGGTAAACTGTTCAGGATATATGACAGGATACATGATAGATATCTTTCTATGACAGGATACATGATAGATAACTTTCAAAATCAAGTACTCTTTTTATTATAAATTATGTAATTTTTCATAATAGAATTATAATAATATGAGTACCAATATAGGTGTTTCATAATTGACAGAATGAGTTTTATGCCTGTAAATGTGAGGAAAGATAATGGAAAAAGAAAAGTTATACAGGTTGAAAGCCGAAGCAAACCAGCTTTCTCCAATTCTTAATATAGGGAAGAACGGGGTAACGGACGCTCTGATCGAAGAACTGAACAAGCAGATAAAGGCTAACAGGCTTGTGAAGGTAAGGGTGCTGAAAAGCGCTGAGGATGGGAAAGACTTAAAAGACATCGCGGAAGAAATCGCAGCCGCTACAAAATCCAATCTGATAGAAGTACGTGGAAGGACAGTGGTTCTTTACAAATGAGAAATAAGGCGCAGAAACACCTTTTTCCCGACTCTGATTTTTAACAGACCTAGTATACTGCCTATCTATGTTCTAATAAAAATAGCTCCCGGCTTTTTAAAATGAAGAATAAGGTTTTTGTATAGAATATCGTATAGGTTAAGATCTATCTGTATAGGTTAAGATCTGTATGTATGAAACTACTTAATATAAAATTATTATTTTGTTATCTTGGTAAGTTATTTATGTTGCAAAGGTGACATCAAGTTGCTAACTTGGTAGTACATCATTTACGGACATTTCATTATTTCCGGTTAATCCCCTATGTCTTGTACAAAAGTTAATGGATGAATCAAAAATTACCGAAATAAACTTAAATTTCCACCGTATGTGCACTTAAAGTGCCTGGAAGTTTCTTGAAACGGTTGAGTTGGGGTATTTCTCCTTTTGTTATCAGACACACCAGGGCAGAGCAAACCCCCACCCTCCGGAGAGATTGTTATGCTTGAAGATGAATATCAACTTGAATTTTTCAAAAACAACGGGTTCGTTCGGAAGCAGTGCCCGTCATGTGGCAAGTTCTTCTGGACACGCGATCTTGATAGAGAGACATGCGGAGATGCGCCCTGTGATCCTTATTCCTTTATAGGGAACCCGGTATTTTCCAGGGAATTTGATATCTCCCAGATGCGTGAGTATTATCTTTCCTTTTTTGAGGAGAGAGGGCATACAAGGATTGATCGTTACCCTGTAGTTGCCCGCTGGAGGGACGACATTTATCTTACCATTGCATCTATTGCAGACTTCCAGCCTTTTGTAACCTCAGGGCAGGTTCCCCCACCTGCAAATCCTCTCACGATCTCCCAGCCCTGCATTCGCTTAAACGACCTGGACTCAGTGGGCAGAAGTGGACGCCATCTTACAAATTTTGAGATGATGGCACATCACGCCTTCAATAAAAGGGATCACGAGATTTACTGGAAAGAACATACCCTGGAACTTTGCGACGAGCTCTTGAACTCACTTAAAGTAGACCCCTTTGCCGTAAGTTACAAGGAAGAACCCTGGGCAGGCGGAGGAAATGCGGGACCCTGTGTCGAGGTAATTGTTCACGGGCTTGAGCTTGCTACCCTTGTTTTCATGGATCTGAAAGCCGATAAAAAAGGCGATATCCTGATCAAGGGCGAGACATATTCGAAGATGGACAATTACATCGTGGATACGGGATACGGGCTTGAGCGTTTCGTCTGGGCTTCAAAGGGTTCCCCTACAATTTATGATGCACTTTTCCCTGGCATAGTGAACGAACTTATGGGACTTGCAGGGCTCGAGCATGAACTGGATAATTCCGAGTATGCAAACATCCTGGCTCAGAATGCAAGGCTTGCAGGGCTTATGGATGTCAGTGAGAAGGCAAACCTTATGGAATTAAGGAAACAGGTTGCCTCTAGCATTGGAATGACCGTGGATAAACTCTCGGCTATAATGGAACCTGTAGAAAAGGTCTATGCGATTACTGACCATACACGCTGTCTGACTTTCATGCTTGGGGATGGAGTTATTCCCTCGAATGTAAAAGCAGGATACCTTGCAAGGCTTGTCCTCAGGCGGACTTTGCGCATGATGGACGATCTTGATATCCGTATCCCGCTTTCTGAAATTGTGGATATGCATATAAGAAACATGCCTGAGTACCCCGAATTCAGGGATAATTTCCCGATCATACAGGATATCCTGGAATTGGAAGAAGAGAAATTTAACAATACAATGGAGAGAGGACGCAGGATCATTCAGAAATCAGCATCCCACTTCAAGAAAACCGGAGGAAAAATTCCTCTCTCCCAGTTAACCGAACTTTACGATTCTCACGGAATCCCGCCCGAGATGGCGAAAGAAGTTGCAGCCGAAATCGGGGTAGATGTGGAATTCCCTGACAATTTCTATTCCCTGATCGGTGAGCTGCATAACAAGGCAGAAGAAAAGGAAGAGGACATTGTTCCATTTGCAGACCGCATTAAACACCTCCCGAAGACGAAGCGGAGTTTCTATGACGAGCCAACACGCATGGAATTTGAAGCTGTTGTGCTGGACGTTTTTGATAACAATATAGTGCTGGATAACACATTCTTCTATGCTGAAGGCGGAGGTCAACCTTCAGATCTCGGGACAATTACTGCCGGGTATGTAGTATACAAGGTAGTGGATGTCCAGGTATACGATGGCGTAATTGTACATACTGTAGAAAGTCCTGATGGTGAGCTTGAGATTTCCAAAGGTGATATTGTCACCGGAAAGGTGGATGAAAGGCGCAGGATGACCCTTGCCAGGCACCACACGGCAACTCATATAGTAAACGATGCAGCCAGGAAGGTTCTTGGAAAACACATCTGGCAGGCAGGTGCCCAGAAGTTTGAGGATCATTCGAGGCTTGACCTCTCGCATTATAAGCATATTTCCCCTGAAGAAATCCGTCAAATCGAACTTCTGGCAAACCTCACGGTTATGGAAAACAAAAGGGTTGTTACGGAATGGATGCCAAGAACAGAAGCCGAGCAGCAGTACGGTTTTGGGCTCTATCAGGGCGGAGTGCCTCCAGGAGATAAGATCAGGATAGTAAAAGTCGGAGACGATGTTGAAGCCTGTGGAGGTACGCACTGTGTCAGCACAGGTGTTGTTGGCCCGATCAAAATCCTGAAAACCGAGAGAATTCAGGATGGCGTGGAAAGGATCGAGTTTGCGGCTGGAACTGCAGCCGTACGCGCCATGCAGAAGATAGATTCTCTGCTTACCGATTCGGCAAAAATTCTGAGTGTGCCTCCTGAGCAGCTTCCTGCAAGCGTTGAGCGGTTCTTTGGGGAATGGAAAGACCTCAAGAAGGAAAATGAGAGACTCAAGGAAGAACTTGCCCGTGCAAGGGTTTACAAGCTGCTGGGAGAAGCTTATGAGACCGCAGGCCTTAAGGTCATTGCCGAATTCATTCCAGGGTCCGATTCCCTCGAACTCCAGAAAATCGCCACTGAATTCCTGAAACACGAAGATGTGGTAACTCTGCTTGCAAGCGATGTAGGAGGAGCCAAACTCGTAGCATCTGCCGGGCAAAAAGCCCTTAACTGCGGAATCAATGCTGGCACCCTTGTCCGCGAAATGTCAAAGCTTGTCAGCGGAGGCGGAGGCGGAAAGCCTGCCCTTGCTATGGGCGGTGGAACTGACCCTTCAAGAATTCAGGATGCACTTGCCCGTGGGCTAGAACTTGTAAAAGAAACCGTCTACAAGGAAGCTTGCAGGTAAATTGAAAGGAAGTCAACGGGTAAATCTGAGAGTAAAATCTGAGAGTACCGGGCTTCTAAATCCCGGCATTTTCTTCTTCTCTTTTTTCAATTTTCTTTTTCTGTTCTTTCTTTCCTTTTTTCGATTCTTTTTTCCTGTTTTCTTCTTCCCTTTTTAAATTCTCTTTTCCTATTTTTTCTTTTCTTTTTTCCAATTTTCTTTTTCTGTTTTCTTCTTTTCTTTTTTCTAATTTTTGTTTTTCCAATTCTTTGACAGATTTTCTATTTCTCTCAAATCCCCGGCCAACACTTTTTCATTCGTTAAAAATAACTTCACAAAGGATTGCAGTTCTATCTTTTACAAAGAGATGTACGGTTTTATTTCCTTCGAGACCCTTCTCAACTTCGTTCCGGACTTTCCAGTAATCTTCGGGTTTTACGCCTGCCCTGAGCACAACATTTCCTATATTCCGGTCTTTAAGGAATTTGTTAATTTTTTTTGGTTCAAAGGGGCAGACTTTAAGCACAAGATAGTGATTTTTGATCATAGCCTGCTTTATCAGGGCATCCGAGGTTAATAGAAGCCTCTTCTTGTCAACCCTGAAGAGTTCGAAAACCCCCATAAACGGCCCTGCCACCTGCATCATGGATTCCACAAGTTCAGGCAGCAATTTGGCTGCAACCACCGACGGCTCTGGTTCATAGGCATAGAGTTTCATTTTATCGGTTTCTTTTATCTGCGGAAGCATCCCGTATTTTGAAACCAGCCCTTCCCCTGCAGGCAGAGCCACAGCCATGCGGTCATGCTGTTTCAGCCCGCCGAAGTAAAGGGTAAGCCGGTTGAGTTGCCCATCCAGTGAGATGTATTCTTTTTCGCAGTCGAAAGGAATCCTTTCAGGCGGCATCTGGGGAGGAGCTTCAAAAGCGAAATTCCTGGTCTTTTCTCCATACGCAGCCAGCACATTCGGAATTCCCGGCTCAAGGCTTGAGACCTGCCTTTTGCTTTCTTCAGCCGGACGGAAAGGATCCGAAAATATCACATCAACAGCCGGAATCTGCTCTATTACTTTCGGGTCAAGGGCGTCCCCGCAAATGAATTTAACGTTGTTGAGCCCGTACATCGCGCAGTTCTGTTTTGCATACTCGATTTTTTTGGGGTCGATTTCCACTGCATACACGAACTCGCACTGCTGTGCAAAAAAAACAGTCTGCCCTCCTATCCCGCAACTGATATCGGCAAGAGTTCTTGCTCTCAGGCGCTGCGCCCTGTAGCGGGCAATGGGCTCAGGGGTCGCAAAGCGAAGGCTTTCCTTATCCCCATGCAGGGGCTTCTCAAATTGCTTTTTCCTTGCCACGTCGATCAGGAATAGTAGATAGGTTATGGGATTTAAAGGCAACTGAAAAAAGTATAGTTGAATTTTTATTCCACTTCAGAAATAATTACAACATAATTCTTCCCATATTTTTCAGCACAGGCGGGACAGGTGGTGTACCACATATACCATTTTTTGACTGCAAGCCCTTTACTTTTTGCATAATTTTCAAAGTCGCTGCACCATTCTGCAGTCTTCTCGAAATCTCCCTCATACACTTTGCTCAGAAATTTCCCGCTGAGTGTTACGTTTTCGGCGCCGTCAACTTCTTTATCGACAGCCAAGTAAAGGTCCATATTGCTTTCCGAGGTATGGTCTGACAGGCAGAGCCAATCCGGCATTTCTGCACCAGCCCTGGTGACTTTCTCGCTCATCCTTGTTATTACCTCTCCAAAATTTAGAGGCATATAAAACTGTGTGGTAACCGAATCTTTGATGAATCTTTTATTGTTCCATTCAAAGAGTTTTCCGTCCCAGGGGACGGGGTCGAATCGAGGACAACATTCCTGAGTCTGAATTTGGCTGCTCATAATTTTTCACCCTGTTAATAATGACTTTTAAGGTTATTTTAGGTTTTGGTTTTTAGATTTTGGTTGGTGAGACCTAATTTGAATTATTTCTGTAAACAACTGTTTGAAACAAAAACTTGTTATGAAAGATATCAAAAAGCTTAAATAATTAAAAAAGTATTCTTCTGTATTTATGAATAATTTGAAAATTTTTGTCAAAAAGTTAGCTGTTAAGATGCATTGTTGTAGCTTTCTTGTTAAAAGCTTGAATAATAGGCTCATTTGCGAGCAAGCTCAACTGAGACAAAGATTAAGGCTTGGGTTATACACAAACTATTTTGAACAGATTAAATCTGAAAATTTTCATTACTGGGTTAAGGTAAACTTGTGGAGGTAAAAATATGAAAGTACTCGTTATGACAGTAGGAGGCTCTTGTGCCCCTCTAGTTACGTCAATCCGACAAAATAGACCTGATATAATACATTTTCTCTGTTCAGAAAATAGTAAGAAAAGTATTGATGGAGAGGGAAAAGTTTGCGGAAAGGATCCGGAGAATCCAGATCAGCCGAATGTATTAACACAATGTGGGATAGCTGAAAATGAGAAAAACAAACGGTTTTTCATTCATCTTATTAGAAACGAAGACAGTTTAAATGACTGCTATGTAGATAGCCTTAAAATTCTAAACGAGATCTTGCGGGATAATATAAACACTGAAATAATTGTGGATTATACAGGCGGAACGAAATCAATGTCTGGAGGACTTGCTGTAGCATCTCATGATTTTTGTGGTATTAAGCTTTGTGTAGTATCAGGTAAGAGAAATGATCTTATAAAAGTTCAGGATGGAACTCAGCGAATAAAATTAACTCAGGCAAATTTTGCTTTTCTCAATAGGCAATTTGAACAGGTTAAAAAATTAATAGACAGATACGACTATGTGGGAGCTTTAACTATTTTTGACGAGATCATTATGGTTCCTGACATTCCAGAAGATTTCGATAAAAAAATCCAAAGGCTTTTTTTGTTTTCAAGAGCTTATTTAGCTTGGGATCATTTTGATCACGTTAAAGCATGGGAACTATTGTACCAAAACCGTGGAGTTGCTCCTGAAAATATTATGTTTTTAGAGGCTGTGGTGAATAGTAGAATCAGATTTGATGAAGGGTTGAATAATTGTAAAGTTGAGGGAATTAGCTTATCCCCAAAGGGTTGTGGGTATGAACTCGTTGAGGATCTTGTATTGAATGCAGAGCGACGGGCAAGTCAAGGCAGATACGATGATGCTGTCGGAAGGCTGTACCGAGCAATGGAAATGCTTGTGCAGATTCATTTATTTAAGAACTATTCGATCGATACTGGGAATGTAGATCTTGAGAGGCTTCCTGATGCATTAAAAGCAGAATACGAAGCCAGAAAAGGAGCAAATGGGAAGGTAGAAATAGGACTTCGAAATAGTTATGAACTTTTGAATAAGCTAAACTCAGAAGATGAACTGGGGAAGCTTTATATCAGAAACCAGAAGAAGCTAATTAATTCTCTTTCCATCCGCAATAAATCGCTATTCGCACATGGAATGACCCCGATTTCCAATGAACAATATGAAATATTCTATGAAGCTTTTGTAAAAGAAGTTCTTGATCCTTTTCTCAATACTTTAGGGAAAAGGTACGCTAAAAGAAACCAATTTGCGACCGCAGAAAAATTGTTGGAAAATTTAAGAGAGGAAAATCGGGATTGTTTCTCAACAAAAGCTTATTCTATGTTAACACCTTAACTGCATCTTTGTATTCAGGCATGAGTTAATTTCTTTTTTTGAAGTGTATTTTATATTTCCAATTTTTCTATTTAATTTTTAAACATTTTTTATAGTAGATTCTAAATCAATATTTTCCTCGAAGTACCCGTATCCAACAGAAGTTTTAGCCCCAATACCATGTTCTTTGAGAGTTTTATTCATCCAATCGTAGGCAACTGATAACAAATTTGTGTTTTTTGATCCAACTGTAAATTCAAATTTCGTATCTTTCACAACTAAAAAGAATATGGGCTTTGGATCGTGATAATCAGCAGGAGGTACCGTGTTTGAACTATCAGAATAGTATTCAGAAAAATGAGGGTTCATTATTTCAGGTTCAATTTTAGGTTTGGATAAGGGTAAAGCATCAAAAAATATCACTTTTCCCTGCCTGCTTTCTTCATATAAACTCTCTTTTGGACACCCGAATATATCACAGAATTCTTGATCTTCTAATGCACGAGCTTCAGCCTTTTTTAAATCAAGGTTTCCATTTTTATCTTTACCGAATTTCTCTAAAATTATATGACTTCGAATAGCGCCCTTAATTGAACTTCCAGGAATGTATGGGATGCCATATATGTGATGAAGCTTTATCGATGTTTCATAAACGGATTCATTCCCAAGACCAATTGCAAGTTTCCAATCAATTTTATAGATGCCTGATTTAACTTCTAAACCTAATTTTTTGAGGCTGTCTCTATATCTATCTGAAAGAGCCGAAAAGTTTATGCCAGAAAAATTGGGTTCGATGTTTATCAAGACATCTTTCTTATCCTTTTCAAAAAGCTTAAATTTCTCCTCTTTATAGTCAAAAGGAGAGGCTTTGTTTAATTTTAAAGCATAATTGTCAATTGAGCCAATATTTCCCTCAATTAACTTTCTAGTATCCGAGGGCATGATATATTCAAAATACTCATTGTTGCGCCTGTTTTTCCTAGAATTATTTTCAGTACGTTTTTTTCCATTGGAATTAGGATGAGTGGACTTAGACTTGCTTTTCATCTTCGGGTTCTCCTTCAATTAGTCCTTCTGAAAAACGAGAAAGCCATTTAAAGAGGGATAAAACCTCGTTTGTGACAGCGCGATAAGTTGGAGAATCAAGTGAAATTATCCATTCTACCAGATCTTTTTCTTGTTTTAAAAACCCACTTTCTTTTAACCACTGAGAAGTCTGGTCATATATTAAATAATAGGCATAGCCCGGCTTATCAGTTTCTTCAGCCCTTTTGACTTTCTTTGCTTTTACAAAAGCAAAAGTTTCACCCAGTCCATTAGTCTTAATCAATGTTGGTATCTTTCTTACGTAGGCTTTATACTCTTTTTTTCTTTCTTCTTTGCTCCCTTCCAAAGCTTTCTCATATGCAAATTTCGCTCTTCCCTGCTCAAGCCCTTTTCTTGTACTTATTTCACTCATCCAATGCTACCCCCATTAGAGATCCATTATTCTGGTTCTGACAATTCCTTTGCCAATAGTAGAGTTTCCTCCCAGCTGGATTACAGGAGGTAGTCCTTTGATAAAGTACTCCATCACCAAATCTTCTTCATTTTTCCCGTTATTTTTTGCAAAAACTTTTTTGTTTTTGTCTTTACCTACAAAAATGGGACTTGTTAAAATCAGAGAGTAAAGAATAGTTTCACTTGGAAGGTATTCTTCAGTGAACAAAGCGCCTGTTTGGACAGTTCCAGTTTCGTTATTGATCTTGACTCTTGTAATCACTTCAGTTGAAAGATTTACAAAATCTTTAAAATCATCGTCACTCAAAATAACAAGATCTTTTTGCAGTTTTTGTGTCCAGTAATTGAAAATCTGACCCTTTGGAATCACATTCTTTGAAAGCCAGTGAGCAAACTTTGAGCATTTCTCATCCATTTTCACTTCAAAAGTGTATTCTTCTAAGATGACCTTATTCCCCTCAAATAATAATTTACAGTCATCTGGAACTGTATTCTCTTCTGGCAATTTTGGAATTCCTTGGACATTAGCTAGACTGAGATCAGTAATAAAACGCCCTAATACCTTTGGACATGTAATCCATGCAAAAACTCCTTTCATTGATTTCACTGGGAAGAGTAAAAGCCTAGCGTCTGTAAAACCAATTGCAGATCCATGATCATCTCCATTTTCCGGCCCAAAAACCAGTGAAATAACATCTTTATCTGATATTTTGACCTCCTGAGAATTTACTTTTATTTCAGCATGATTAGTTTCAAATGCTTCTCTTATCCCTCCTTTTAAACCGGAGCCCTCAAATTTAGGAAACCCGGTATGTCTTTCTCTTTGAATGGGTAAGTCTACAACACCAAGGTCAGTACCACTTCCAGCATGGAGAGGGGTTTCTACAGTCAAGAAAAAAGGCCTTACTCTTTTGAACATTTTCCCACCAGTAATCCGAATTTATTTTTTATTCATTTACTTTTCCAACAAATGTTATACCAAATCCCTGTTTAGCATACTCGTCTGAAATTGATTGTTTATTGAACAAAGAATAAATTTCCTTGATATCTCCTTCGATAATTTTAAAGTAATAAACACTCCCAGCAGGAGTAGCCCTCCACATAGGTTTGGGTTTCTTCTGTTTAAGGTCAAAGCCTCCAATGTTCTGATATTTTCCGATTGAAGCCGTCAACAACTTAAATTTCAAATTTTTGTACTTACCTTCTAAACTATTCATATCTATCCAAGAGGGGAGCCATCCTTGGTGGAAGATTGCAGGAGTTGACAAATATAATTTGAATTTTTCAATATCTTTATTGAGATTCTTTTCAGAATAATTACAATTTATTAATTGCTCCGAAATTTTTTCGTAAGAAGCAGCTTTACCTTCTCCCCCTAATTTTAGCAAGCCCTTCTCAGGAATCTCCAGACCCTCAAATTCAACCAAAAAGCTGAGATTTTTTAGTCTTTTCATACCCACCCTGTATATTTTAGATTCATCGGCTGTGTGGGTCTCTCCGCTCAAGCCTATACCTATCTTCGGCTCAGTAATAACTCTCGAATTCAATCGTAGAATGGAAAAATTTTTGCTATTACAAGATAGATACCCTTTCAATAATTCCCCACTTATCAGACCATTATCAATAGCTTGTACTCCTTGATCTCCTTTCAAAACATGAGAAGTAGGACAGGAACTTTTCAGTTTTAGCTCAACAAGAGAAAGAAGGTTTACTTCATTTTCCATCTCAGCTTCTACATCCTTTTTTTGGACCAAATCAAGAGGCAATGGTAAATACAAAGTATTCTTATTTTCTAAATTATCTAAGAAGTAAATCCCTCTTATTACCAGATTGTTAGTAGGGTCTTCTTCAGTGTTTGCTTTTTCAAGCAGATCAATGTGATTTGAAAAATAAACAGTCCTTATAGCACCGTATATTACTGAGGGAGAAGGCGGGAATATGCAATTTCCCCAACTGTCTTCTCCCATAGAGAAGGGTTTTCCATCTCTAAAGAAAATTGTATCCAAAGGATCAATTTTTATCAGCATTAATTAGACCCCCGTTCAATAAAAACCGCAGTATTTAAAAGAGACAGGAAGTTCTCCAAAGATTTGCTTTCTCTAGCTAATGCATATAACTTCTCTGTTATATCTTCAATTGTTTGCTCTTTTCTGGTGTAAAAATCTGTTTCTGTTTCTCCTGTTTTCTTAACCATCATACAGGACCTACTTATTAATCTTTTAATCTCAGTCTTGAGCAGTTTAAACTCGGAATAGTTGCCATTTTCATCCATTAATAAATTAAATTCTTCATTTAGTTTTTTTACAAAACTATCTGAAAAGGATGGATTTCCTGAAGAATTTGGGGATCTTAAAAGGTTAATTAATTCTTCTAAAACTTCGATAGTATCGAAAGTTCCATACTTCCATTTGAATACAGTTTTGTGTATTTCTCCAGATCTTTTGAGCACAGCAATTGCAAACGCGTCTTTCTCATTATTGCCATCAATCGACTTCGCCTCATGTTCCATTTTTCTTGCCCATGAAAGGACTTCCTGAAGGGGCGTTTTGTAATGAGCAATGCAAACACCACATGAAGCCGATGATTTTTTTCCTTGTTTTATGTAAGAAAATTCTTCAAATGCTGGGAAGTTCTTCCTTAATTCTTTCATTACAGGTAACAAATAATTAAGGTTGATAAAAGCAAGAACATCATCCCCACCTGAATAAACCAGTTTACCTTTTGGATTAACTTCTGAATCAACAATGTTTTTTACTTCATTTGCATATCTACCAAGTTTTTCCGTCAGATAACTATGAAATCTCTCAAGTTCTGATTTCCCCTTGTCTTCCAAAAATTCTCCAGAGAGCCACTTCCCCATGTTATCTCCATCAAGACAAAGCAAAGCATAATAGTTTGAAAATTTTAATCCCATTTGTTCTGCAGTGTTTGTGATTTTAGCTAATTTTTCCAAGCTAACTTCTGGATCGGCTTTAATTCCATTTTTTTCAAAGTATTTTTTAGTCAAATTATCTTTAAAGTACAGCTGTTCATCAAAGTCTTTACCAAAAAAACTCTTATACTCTTTTAATAGCGAGGAATCAAGTTTTGAGAGTGTATCCATTAATGCAATTTCAGCCGTTGATGGATAATTTCTCTGATATTTTTTCTTAAAATGTTCGCCAGCAAAGCGTTTGGAAAGGCACACTGCACATAGACCCTCTCCATCACTAATAAATTTGTTAGAAACGTGGGTTACTTTTTTCGCATCTTGAACATATGCTCTCTTCTCGTCACCACCATAAAAGAGTACGTTTCTTTCACCACATAGTGAGCATTTTCTGCCAGATTCTTGAAATTGTTGAAAACGGCGTATATTTTTTACTGCTCCTAAATAACTTTCAAGCTCACTAAATTTTGAAGCATAATCTCCTTCTTTAAAGTCCAATGCAATCCAGTGTAAGTCCAATAAATTGTCTATTTGCTGGCCAAAACCATCTGGAATATTTAAATTTAATTTTACAACTATATCTCCGCATATTTTCCTGTATTCATTTTGGACAAAGTTGCACAATTCAGAGCCAATTTTTTCAGGATCTTCACATTCAATTTTGGCAATAAAACGACTTGGTTTAGAATCTATCTCTTTATCTGGGAATATTATATCGCATGAGTCGACTAATCTACTCAATTCATCTATCGCTGCATCTGATAGATGTGATAATAGGAAGCTTCCTGCGTAAAGATCCTGTGTTTTTCTGGCTTGGGAAATATAAGATTGAACCGGTCCTATTGTAAAAAGAAAAAGAAATTGACTCATAATATCATCGCCTTGAACTTATCCTGAACCAGCTTATCCTGAACCGAGAAGTTCGCTTTTTTAGTAGAATCTTTATTAAAGACTGTGTTCAAAGTTGAGATAATTGGGAAATACCTTCCATTTGAGTTTTTCAATACTGATACATATATTGGTGAAGCAAGCCTGCCTTTAGATGAAGTAAATCCTAAAGAGCGATTACAACATTTGCTTGAAGCTGTTCCTATACTCTCAAGTACTTCCTCCCACTTCTCATATTCTCCTCCAAAAATTACTTCTTTTAAATAGGGGTATTGAGACTCTTGGAGGAAGCTTTCCTTTAAAACTATCTTCTCACCCTTCATGTCATAATTGCTCGAGCCTACACGATTGATTAATTCTAAGATATCTTCAATTTCAAGATTGATATCCTCGGGCTCTAAACTCCCAAAACCTCGCCGAGACCTTTTACCAAATCCGCCCAAAATAAGACATAGGTTTAAAATATCGCTATAATCTTGAATATTAGAATAGCTCGATAAAATTATTGAAAGATCTTGATTAGGAGATATAACCTTAACACGTCCCATATTCTTATGAGGTAGCAAGAAGTAATTGCCTTGGTCTAATTCCCCACTTTGGATCCGAATCCTGATCTTGGATTTTCCTACTTTTTCATTGCTCGCACCAAAAAGATCAGATTCCCTCTTTTTTAATTCTTCAAGGGACAAATGTCCGTTTACAGCTCTCCACCAGAATCTCATCATACCTTTAATTGAAGGAGGTCTTAACTCTGGAGTACGACCATCTGCCCCAGTCATGAGAAGAGGAGTAATAATTTTACATTTTATTTTTTCTATTTCCAACTCGTGCCCTCCAAAATAAAATTATTAAACTTATATCGATTGAGTTTTCACATCCTTATTTTCCTCACAGTCCCAAACCCTTTTGCAACTCCCTTTCCTATCCCAATAAAATCCGGAATCAGAAAATTGGTCATAAAACCGCCTGTAAAAGAAGTAAAATCCAGATTTTTGTACTTTGAACGGTTGATCTCCACATTGACATCACATTTTATGGTATCAGGAACTGTATATCCAAAAGCCTTTGACATAGAGAGCAGGTTTCCCACAAGCGTCTTCCTGAGGATTTCCTTTTGTTCTTCAGGGTTTCTAGTCTCAAAGAACCTCTCTTTGTTTTCTTTGTTGAGAGCAAGCCAGGGAGTGAGAAATTCGTAAAAGTAAAGGCTTTTTGTCAGGCCGAAATCCTGTTTTTTAAGCCTCAGAGACCGCTCTGTGATTTCAAAATTTTGATGAGGAAGGGTGACGGTATCAAATTTGTCAAATAAACCTTTCAAAATTTCTGCTCCTTCATTTATGCCAACTACAAGTGGTATCCTATCAAGAACTTTATATTGTACCAGAGGGTAGCGGTAATAAAATCTGTCAGTATTATGGTTATGGAGCTGGTCGTATTCATTGAATTTTGACGCAAAGAAACCGCGGATCTGATTTGCATCACCCCTGAATTCCTCTGGTCCTTCAAAAGTCATCTCAAGAGTCTTGAGTTTAATATTTTCCTGAGTCATGAAATATGGATAATTTTTTAATAATATCTTTTCTAATTTTGATATTATTACTCTTATCATATATACATTTTGATATTTATAGAAGAGAATCTGTAACAAAATAAAATCTTCGTATATATTTAAATAACGTTTTGTATTTTCTCGCCAAGACTCCGCTCAATATTTTCAATTCCAGCCGCACAATCCGTATGCTTGTAACAGTTTATCCAGAGAACAATAACTTTGTATATATTTTTGATCTTATTATTGAGCGACTTATCTTCTTCTTTATAGACAAAGTCTTCTTTTTCTGTGCGTTCAATCTCTTCTATGCTTTCACTTATCTTTTCAATCGACTCTTCAGTGGGTATAACTCTTATACTACTTCCTGTCCCATTTTCCTCCAAACTTATTAATAAAACAGAGAAAGAACTATATACTTAATAACTAAATAATTTTAAACAGAATGTTGTCTTTTGCCAGAATATGTCTGCATAATTCAAAGACTCCTTTGAATAATTAATGATTTAATCGTATTTGCATGGTATAGTCTTACAAATAAACTTTTACGGAGAGAACTTGATGTACAGGAGATATGTGATAGATATTACTTCTGAACCTAAAAACGATGTTTATAGGCACCTGATTGATCTGGCTTTTGATTTATGTGATAGGTTTACTCTCGTTGTACATGAAGAAACTAAATTAGACGATAAGGGTAAATCCATATTGGAAAAGCTAAATGATCATTTAATAGAAATGAAAAAGCAATCAGAATGGCCAGGTACAATACTATGTGACCAGTTTGCATATGTTTATTATTACCGTGCCAGTCCGGAAGCCAGAGAGATAATAAAAGAGGTTTCAAGTTCACTTTACAGTAGTTGGATATGGCCTCTCGAAGACTTGAGTTTTTATAAGAATGGTAAACCATGGCTAGTAAACACAGCTCATGAAAATATTAGCTATATTCTTAGCGACGACGAGTCTGAGATCGACAGAATCATGAACATAGAAGGCCTTAAGGCAAGAAAAGCAAGCGGGGCGTTTAAAACCCTGTCTAATTGGTATTGATGAAGATCGAGGTTTCAATTCTTGTTTTTACAGCAGCTTATATCTTCTATATTTCTTATGTGCCTGTTCAGCGGCCAAAATATCGAAGATATGTACTTTCTTTTCTTCTTCATCAATTTTATAGAAAACCCGGTAGTTACAAACCCACAGTGGCAAGTAACTATTCGAGTTCTTTTGAATTCTTTTTTATCTCCATAACTATCCAGAAATTTTGCTGATTATAAAATCCCGGAGTTGGATTGAGATCCCTGCAGTCCTTCGGCCATGTTTTTATTTACTCCAAATTATTAACTTCTATCAACAGCCATCTCAGGTTAATCTGTAAGCTCCCACCGGCGTCTGGGGACAGTCTGGCGGTGGGTGGTGTATTCTTCCGTAGGCGAATAATGCATCTCTGAAGCAGTAGCCTTTATCATGGATACAATTATTGAAATCCGTACAGAGTTGACACGGGGTGCCGACAAAATTCTCCCTCGGCGGGCAGATGAATCTGAGAAGCTCTGGGGAGTTCCAGACTTCCATTATCGACTGTCTTTTAAGGTCTCCAAAGAAGTACTTTGCATCAAGGGGCATCTGTTCGCACAATACAGCGCTTCCATCAGGTGCGATCCCAAGCGTAGTTCTGCCTGCAGAACAACCTGCTCTGGACTCCCATTTTTTTTCTCCTCTCTTTTTGGCTCTCAGGACTAGGGAGAGTATACTTTACTGCATCTCCTTCTATTATCAGGTCAGGCCAGCTCTCCTTTGCAGCTTTCAAGAGATCTGAAGCCTTCAATTTCATTTCATCAGTGAGGAACAGATGATCATCATGACGGTAGTGACTTCTTGCATAGCTGGTGAACTGGAAGTTTCTAATACCAAGCTCAGAAAAGGTTTCGACATGATCATAGGCCTGATGGTAATTGATTGGGGTTAAAACGGCCTTGACTTTTGGCTCTATGCCTGCATCCATGAGATTCTGCAGCGTCTCTGTCGCTCTGCTGAGGTAGCCTTTACACCTCATTAAACGATCAGCTGTTTCCGGGTCCGGGCTATCAATGCTGACCTGAAATTCTCTGTTGACGCCATTTACGGGGTTATTCCATCCAGCTTCAGCCAGTCGATTAGCATCATCCAGACTGACATAGCACTTTGTAGATGCCAGGAATATGAATCCCATCTCTGTAAGCTTTGCCAGAAACTCCGCTGAGTCCGGTCTACTCATCGGGTCTCCCCCTGTAAGCAGGAGCATACGTATGCCGAGATCCCTGGCCTGCTCCATTATCTCCATCCATTGTCCCAGGGACATGTGATTAAGCTTACGCATGTTAGTAAGATCTGCATAGCAGTAGATACAGTTTGTCTGGCACCAGCCGCTGAAGTACAGCATCAAAGTCAAGGGCCTGGCTAGCCTGTGCTGGCATACGAACTCTTCCGGGGATACGAGGAAATCCAGAGGATTATATTCTACAGCCGTGGTGTCTGGAACGTCAAGTACATCGATTTTCTCTAGCTTATCGTTGAGCACGTTAACTATGTTTTCTAATAGTGATCTGGATGAGTCTGTGGATATATCGAACAGGAAGCCTATTGTCTTTGTCAGATCCCCTACACAGCGCCTGCCGTTTATCAGGCTTATAACCGTGGCTGTTACTGGATCTAATATCTGGTATTCTATGTTCTTGGTGGAGGTTAGGTAAAGTATGACCTTGTTACCGTCGTTTCTTAAAACCCATTCAGGTTTCAGCTTGAGGTAATTATCATCTTTCAGCATGTCAGGTCTCCAATCATTCCGTCAAATCATTCCGTCAAATGTGAGCCCTTGGTTAAGCTTTGGGTAAAAATAGTTGGATAAGGGGTTTTGTACCCATCTATCCCTAATTGATCGCTTCCTTTTAAGAATAGGCTACGCAGTCAGTGCAGGCAGTTATGCATACTTCACAGAAGCCGCAGCCCACAGCAAGAGATGGCTGACTGCCAGGGGTTCGTCCGCTTTCTAATCTGATGCCTTTGCTACGAATCGCCTCTTTTATCAAGCCCATGGCACTCCTGTCAAACTCAGCTTTCAACTCTTGGTACTCTTTTATGCCTGACAGCTTGCTTTCAAATTCCATCTTCAGCTCTATAAGCCCTGGTATTTCACGTTCCTTCACTCTAATACCCCTCCAATTATTTGTATAGTCTGTCCTTTTTATAAACAGAGTTTATGCAATTGAAGCTCAAAAACAAGCACATAGACATTAAGGTTTTAATGTAAATTTAATAATTTAAAGGTCTAAAACCATTATTTTAAATCCAATCGCATAAGCTCTGCTAAACCCCTATACGTGTAATTATATAAGAAAAGTAAAGAATAAATCTTCAGGATTATAAGTATCTTATATTAGCCTACATGCTTGTGTATATTATATCTGACAATATACTTAGACTATATCAGGTACATTACAGGATCTTATTTTCAGAAGGTTATCCTGAATTCTATTTCATTCGACAATTAATATATAGTATCTGACAGATCTGATAGGTTTGTTCACGAATATGATATCTCCATGCAAAAACATTACGAAGTAAAATGCTTCAATCCTTGTTTTAATGGATCTTGCATTCGAATATCAAACTGCCAGCACTCGTCTATTTATTTTTCATGCGGTTTCAATCCTTGTTTTAATGGATCTTGCATTCGAATATATTCCCAGGCGAGACCACCAAAGACGATTACAAGAAGTTTCAATCCTTGTTTTAATGGATCTTGCATTCGAATCAGAAGGTGCTCTCGTTACAGCAATGACGTTTATTTCGTTTCAATCCTTGTTTTAATGGATCTTGCATTCGAATAAACTGGCCTTCTTACGGAGATTGGCGGCGGACATGGTTTCAATCCTTGTTTTAATGGATCTTGCATTCGAATAGAAATGTAAACCTGTACAACTCAATGTTTGACTATGGTTTCAATCCTTGTTTTAATGGATCTTGCATTCGAATAGCCAAAAAAGATGAGTTTTAAAATCGGTCAAACAGGTTTCAATCCTTGTTTTAATGGATCTTGCATTCGAATCGTATAATGATGCTACTGTTCTCGCTTCACAAATGAGTTTCAATCCTTGTTTTAATGGATCTTGCATTCGAATACAGACTTCCACACCGAGATGGTTATTTATTCGGTGTTTCAATCCTTGTTTTAATGGATCTTGCATTCGAATCCCTTGAGATCGTTATCAGTCTAATTTCTTAATATGTTTCAATCCTTGTTTTAATGGATCTTGCATTCGAATCTGAATGGGCGTGTGTACTCGGCTGGGGTCCTGAGGATGTTTCAATCCTTGTTTTAATGGATCTTGCATTCGAATGTATCGGTAGAATTCAGGAACGGACACTTTCACACAGGTTTCAATCCTTGTTTTAATGGATCTTGCATTCGAATCCTTAAACGGGTCTATATCTGCAACGACAACGAAGCAAAGTTTCAATCCTTGTTTTAATGGATCTTGCATTCGAATAAATCCTTTTCGCTATCGGTAGAAGTGTAACCATGTGGTTTCAATCCTTGTTTTAATGGATCTTGCATTCGAATCAGAAGATTTTAAGACACTTACCGCAGCCGATCTTAACGTTTCAATCCTTGTTTTAATGGATCTTGCATTCGAATTCAGAGAACCTAACCGTTAATTAGGCATCCCTAATATTGTTTCAATCCTTGTTTTAATGGATCTTGCATTCGAATACCATAATATAACATCTCTCAATTTACTTGCTGAATAGTTTCAATCCTTGTTTTAATGGATCTTGCATTCGAATTTATTCTTCTTTGTAGTATCATCTAGAAGCCGTTTAGTTTCAATCCTTGTTTTAATGGATCTTGCATTCGAATTTCTCAAACTTTTGTGCGACTTCTTCAGGGAGCTCGTTTCAATCCTTGTTTTAATGGATCTTGCATTCGAATTGATATGAAGAATTCGGCGGATGAGACTTACCAGGCAGGTTTCAATCCTTGTTTTAATGGATCTTGCATTCGAATCACCAGACAGCTTGGACGGATTAATCTTAAAATTAGGAGTTTCAATCCTTGTTTTAATGGATCTTGCATTCGAATGGCAGGATAACGGTATCATTTTCGGCGACTTGAGTAGTTTCAATCCTTGTTTTAATGGATCTTGCATTCGAATCCTGCCCCGCTTCGCAGCTTCTTCCAGGCAGAGATGATAGTTTCAATCCTTGTTTTAATGGATCTTGCATTCGAATAAAACTGATAATTGTAGATACATTAAGTTGAAAGGTAGTTTCAATCCTTGTTTTAATGGATCTTGCATTCGAATCAGTGAGAGGCATTTATTCAGCCTCCATAACAGCCTGTTTCAATCCTTGTTTTAATGGATCTTGCATTCGAATCCTGTACTGCTGCCTGATGTGCATCATGGATGATCTGGTTTCAATCCTTGTTTTAATGGATCTTGCATTCGAATATCAACGAAAGAGTACGAATATTCAGGAACTTTCAGTTTCAATCCTTGTTTTAATGGATCTTGCATTCGAATCTTGCAAAACAAACGTGATGCTCTGGAATTAATGACGTTTCAATCCTTGTTTTAATGGATCTTGCATTCGAATGTCAATCCAAACCGTGAAAAAAGAGCTTCGAGAACTGTTTCAATCCTTGTTTTAATGGATCTTGCATTCGAATCTTTTTTTCACGGTTCACCTCCTGTGTAAAGTGTTAGTTTCAATCCTTGTTTTAATGGATCTTGCATTCGAATACTAAAACTGATTATATCACGGTAGCTGCAAAATCGGGTTTCAATCCTTGTTTTAATGGATCTTGCATTCGAATAAATCTGCCGACTGTTTTACAGCCTCTTCAGTAAGAATGTTTCAATCCTTGTTTTAATGGATCTTGCATTCGAATGCTGTTTCAACCGATACTGAAACGAAATCGGCATACAGTTTCAATCCTTGTTTTAATGGATCTTGCATTCGAATTTTATTATCTTGTTTCCTTTTAGCATCCGCGAAAGGTTTCAATCCTTGTTTTAATGGATCTTGCATTCGAATAGGGGAAATTTTTCCTCTATTTGGCTAGAAAAAGCCTGAGATTACTACTATATTAAAACTAAATTTCTTGTTGGGATATTATCAAACCCTTTATAAATACAAGAAAAACAGCGTTTTTTAGAGGTTTGGAAATATCTCAGTATACGCCTTTCTTTTTATTAAACTTTTGTATCTAAAGTCATCTTAGATAAATTCAAAGAACAGTTTATATAGTAATTTTTAACATTTCAAAGACGATGATATTTAAACAACTCCGTTACTAAACTTTCTTGCTCTTAGGCTTTCTCCAAATTTCATTGAGCCTTAAAAAGAGTTTTTGAATAAAACAGATCTAAATCTCGATTTTTTGTGCATCTTTTGATTCGCAGCCTTGCTCGTAGGTTAAAAATGGGATAAGAAGGCTGATAATAGCAGAAGATTAAAAAATGGGGAAAGGGGTGTTCAACTACACCTAAAACAATAACAATTTACTGAACAATGCCTTTTTACTGCTTGATTTTCCAGTCGGATTAATTAGATTAACCATGCTCAAAAAGTTCGTACCAGCCTGTTTCAGTTTCCCTCTTACAGAATATCCATGCTTTTTATATAATTTTAGAGCCCCTTTGTTTTCGGGTTTAACAATCAATGAGATTTTAGAAATGCCAAGTTTATGAGATTTGAGAGCAGCTGCTTTTAGCAATTTACTTCCAATCCCACATGCTCGGTACTGTGGATAAACGGCAAGTGAATCTATATAATATTCGCCAGGTTCCGCCTCTTTTGTTTTTAACATGGGGACTACTTTTCTTTGATAATCCTTAGCATCGGATTTATATAGCTTAGGAAGTTTTTCCACCAAAAGCTTACTCAAACGTGGAAAATTGTCTGAAGGAAATGATAAAATCAAGCCTGCTGTGCGGTTACGTACCTCAGCGACATAGATATTTTGATAACTTAAAATATTATCTGGCTGCTAATAGAATTTCTTTATAACCTCTTGTGCATCCTTCTGATTATTAGAACCTGCGAGCACATAAGCACATTCTCCCCAGGCCATGCAAATTAATTCTGCCGCTTCTTCTGCATCTTCAATTTTTGCCTGTCGAATATTCAAACATATCATGCCTCATAAATAAAAACACTATAGTTTTTATTTTATTTTCATTATCTTTTTCCGATATTTTATTTTTTACATTTCTCAAATTATTTATATTTCTCAAACTATTTATATTTCTCAAACTATTTATATTTCTCAAACTATTTATATTTCTCAAATTGTCTGCATTTATTAATCTGTTTTTATAACTCAACCTTAAATAAAAATTTCAGAATTACTTTTTCATGGTCAGAAAATGATAATTTTCAAATTCAAAATTACAGAAATAACTTTGAGTCAAGGATCAATTAATTGTTTTCACCTGCTCTTTTTAAACTTTGAAGAGTAATCCAGACCTTTTTGAGCTGTATTCAATACCGAACTCCTGAAAAATCAGATCCTGTACTTCTCGAGTTAGCCAATTATCCCGTTCATTAAGCATTTCCTTCAAAATCATGATCACGAATAAAGGAATACTGTATCTATCATGGGTCAGATTTTGTAACACAATTTTCTCTAAAACTACTAATTAGTATTATCTATATTTAGGAAAGTATTTATAACAAAGGGTTTTAGTCTATGTAATCTTAATTTTAGCTTAAAAAGTATTGCTATAGTATTAATTTTTATTTTATACGTGTTATTTTATAGGTTATAAATTATTTAAAACGCCCCCAGTAACGTAATACTATTGCAATAACTCAAATAACTGAGAGAAAGGAGGAGTTTAAATTAAGAAAAACCAGCAATATCTCTTAATAGGGGTAATAGCTCTAATTGTCGCAGCTGCTTTTGCTTTCATGCCGGCTGGCGAGTCAGTAAGCCCCATCTCCCAGGTTTCTGATGAATCTGTATCCGAAGGTTCGGATAAATTGGTTTCTGAGGGTTCGGAGGAACTTGTGGTAGCAGTAGGTACACACGGAGGAGAACCAGAAGCAGGTTTTGACCCGATTGCCGGTTGGGGAAACAGCAGAGAACCTCTGGTTCAGAGCACTCTTTTCAAAAGGGATAGCGAGGCAAACCTGATCAATGATCTGGCTACAAATTATACGATCAGCAGCGATGGACTGAAGTGGACCGTTACAATACGGGACGATGTTAAGTTCCATGATGGAGTGCCTTTAACAGCCAGAGACGTGGCATTCACATTTAATACAGCAGCAAATGCAGGTGGAAATATAGATTTGTCCATGCTGAAAAAGGCAACAGCAATCGATAATTATACCATTGAATTTGAGTTGAACGATCCTCAATCTACCTTCATCAATAAACTGGTAGCTCTTGGCATTGTCCCTGAGCATGCTTACAACGCTGAAACTTACGGATCCAATCCAATAGGTTCGGGTCCATATAAGTTTGTGCAGTGGGATAAAGGGCAGCAGGTAATCTTTGAAGCAAATCCGGATTACTACGGACAGAAGCCGTACTTCAAAAAGTTGACTATGCTCTTTATGGGATCAGACTCTGCTTTTGCAGCAGCAAAGGCAGGACAGGTCGATCTAGCTGAAATTCCTGCTTCTTACGCCAATCAGGAAGTACCTGGGATGAAAATAGTGTCCCTTGATTCCATAGATGCCCGTGGGATAAGTTTCCCCATGAATCCGAATACTGGAGAAAAAACCGAAAACAGCTATGCAATCGGAAATAATGTGACTTCTGACCCTGCAATAAGAAAAGCTCTGAACATCGGGATAGACAGGCAGGCACTGATTGAAGGGGCTTTAAACGGGCAGGGAAAAGAAGAATTCACTGGCGTAGATAAGCTGCCATGGGGTAATAAGGAAGCTATTTTCGAAGACGGAGATATAGAGGAAGCAAAGAAAATTTTAACCGAAGGCGGCTGGATTGATACTGATGGAGACGGCATTGTTGAGAAAAATGGCTTGGAAGCCGAATTTACCCTTCTGTATCCTGCAAATGCTCAGGATAGGCAGGCATTAGCAATTGCATTGAGTGAGGAAGCCAGAAAATTGGGTATAAATATTAAAATCGTAGGTAAAAGCTGGAACGAGATAGATACCCTGGCGCACTCAACTCCAGTACTTTTCGGTTTTGGTTCGCTGGATCCGGCTGACCTGTATCTGAAATATTACAGTAAAAGTTACGATCCTTCAAGCTACAACAATATAATAATGTACAGCAATCCAGTCGTTGATAATTATCTGAGGAAAGCCATAACCAGTGTTGATCTGGAAACAGCTAATAAAAACTGGCAACTGGCTGCCTGGGATGGAACGACGGGTTTCTCTGCAAAGGGAGATGCCACATGGCTCTGGATTGCAACTATTAACTATGTGTATATTATGGATGAGAATTTAGATATCGGGACTCCCAGAATACAGCCGCATGGCGCAGATATTTTCGGCAACATTCTGGAATGGAAGCGTACAGCAAATTAAACCGAAAAGTGAGTCTCAGCGCACAAACTGTTTCTGTGCTCTTTTTATTAAAGCTGAGGATGCAAAACTCCTCAGTATGACTCTTTTTGATGATTCATTTTGATGATTCATTACATTTTACATTTTTCGCTCCTTAATCCTTAATATTTCAACCAATTAAATATACAGAATAAAAAGATATTTTCTATTTAGTAATACTAGCTTACTTAAAAACAAGGATTTAGTAACACATACATTTCGGAATTTATTTATAGTAAGATTGGTTTAATTTAGTTGTCTTAACTTCCTAGTAATAAGTAACATTCGTTACCACTTTTAGTCAGAAAAATAATATTCAATAAATTATTTTCATGTTTACTTATGACAGTTAAAAATCTTTCCAAATAGTTCATTCTTATTTAACAGCTCAATCTTGCTCAGATGTTTTGAATTTTGGTAAAGAAGGAGGAATTCAAATTAAGAAAGACCAGCAGTATTTGTTCATAGGGGCAGTAGCCTTAATTATTGCGCTTGCTCTTATTTTCGTACAAGGGGATGTGCCAGCAAGCTCAACTTCTCAGGTTTCTGATGAATCAATATTCAGAAGTTCTGAAGAATTAGTTTCTCAGGGTTCGGATGAACTGGTTGTGAATGTATATGGGCACACAGGCGAGCCGGAAACTGGATTTGACCCGCTTCTTGGATGGGGTTGCGGTCATGTGAACTTCGAGCCGCTGATACAGAGTACTCTTTTTAAATCAGCTGACGATGGAAGCATGATAAACGATCTTGCTACGAATTATTCAATTAGCTCGGATGGAAAAATCTGGACTGTAAATATAAGAGATGACGTCAGGTTCACGGACGGTGAAAAGCTAACCGCAGAAGATGTGGCATTTACATTTAATACAGCAATCGGAAGTAACTCCGAGCTGGATATGAGTAATCTCAAGAAAGCTACTGCGATAAATGATACTGCTGTTGAATTTGAATTAAAAGAACCTCAATCCAGTTTCATATGGAAACTCAGGTATGTTGGGATTGTGCCGGAACATGCATACGAAAAAGAAACCTATGGCTCCAATCCAATAGGGTCAGGACCATATAAACTGGTGCAATGGGACAAAGGTCAACAGGCAATCTTCGAACTAAACGAAGATTACTACAGAGAAAAACCGTATTTCAAAAAAATAACCATGCTGTTTCTGGATAAAGATACTGCATTTGCAGCCGCAAAGTCTGGTGAAGTGGATATAGCCGAGATCGAAATTAGCCATGCAAATCAGACTATAGACGGATATAGATTAGTAGCTCTCCCGGCATCAAGAGCACTGGGAGTTTCGTTCCCAATGCAGAATGACACCGGTGAAAAGAGCCTCAAGGGAGATCCCATAGGCAATAATGTAACAGCCGATATAGCAATTCGAAAAGCTTTGAACATAGGTATAGATAGAAAAGCCCTGCTTGAAGGAGTACTCTCTGGAAAAGGAGACGTAGAATATACTGGAGTAGATCAACGGGAATATGGAAACCCCGAAGCCAGAATTAATGACTCAAATCCCGAAGAAGCCAAAAAAATATTGGAGAATGCGGGATGGAAAGACACTGACGGCGATGGAATTCGAGAAAAGAACGGAACTAAAGCACAGTTTAAACTGTACTATTCTTCCGATGACCCGATAAGGCAGGCTCTGTCTGTAGCTGTAAGCGAACAAGCCAGAAAATTAGGTATAAAAATAGACCTTGTAGGCGCAAGCTGGGATGAAATATATGCCAATCAATACAATTCAGCTGTCTTATACGCTTTCAGCAATATCGATACCCATACCTTATACCTGCAATACCACAGCAAAGAGCCAGATGATACATACAGAAATCCGGGACTTTACAGTAATCCTGTTGTAGATGGATATCTGGAGGCAGCTTTAAAATCGGAAGATCAAGATGAGGCTATAAAATACTGGCAGTTAGCTGCATACGATGGAAATACGGGTTTTGGGCCTGCGGGAGATGCACCCTGGCTCTGGCTGGTGACAACTGACTATCTCTATATGATAGATGAGACTCTGGATATAGGAACTCCTCAAAAAAACGCAGGATCTGATATTCTAGGAAATATCTATGAGTGGAAAAGGGTAGACCCAGCCAACCCGACCTTGGAATGAGTGGTTGAGCCTGTATCTATAATGTACAGATATCACTCATTTCTACCATTTTTCTTATTTCAAGGTGGAAATCTGGGGAAAAATAATCCAGTGGGATGGTAAAACATCGTCTTTGTCAGATTTAATCCAATGATGGTTTGAAATGATACGGGAGCTTCTGAAAGTCTCTGAAAACCATTCATAGTTCTGTAGTCATGATAAAAGAGCCTTCATTGTAACAGTTAATGTACGAGGGAATAACGTGTCAAATAATGAGAAAATAGTGGGTTTTATAGGGAAAAAAACCTTCAGGTTGATAAGCCTCTTGGTTTTTGTCTGTTTTGCAAGTTTCATGCTTATTCAATATTCACCTATAGATCCTGTTAGAGCTTATATTGGCGAAATGCCTGTAACTCCAGAGCACAAAGCCAAACTTGAAGAGTACTGGGGGGTTAACACGCCTCCACAGGAAAAATTTCTGAACTGGGCTGGAGATATTATCAAAGGTGATTTCGGAACTTCATTGATTTATAGAGTGCCTGTAATTGATGTCATTAAAGAAAGATTTACAGCTTCCCTTGTTTTAATGGGAGTCTCATGGCTTTTTGCAGGAATCCTGGGTTTTATTTTAGGAATAGTAGCGGGTGCGAAACAGGGAACCTGGGTAGATAAGGCGATAAAAACTTATTGTTACACTCTGGCTGCTGCACCGACTTTCTGGCTGGCACTGGTGTTTCTGATGATCTTTTCAGTATATCTTGGCTGGTTCCCAATAGGGTTAAGTGTGCCTATAGGTGTTAGAGCTGAAGATGTGACCTTTTTTGACTGGCTTGAGCGTTTAATTCTCCCTGCACTGACTTTGAGTTTACTGGACATTGCCAAAATTACAATGTTCACTCGAGAAAAATTAATAGAAGTCCTGTCCAGCGACTACGTATTATTTGCAAAAGCAAGAGGCGAAAAAGGACTGGATCTGGTATTAAGGCATGGGGTCCGGAATGTCGCATTTCCAGCAATTACCCTGCAGTTTTTAAGTTTCAGTGAATTATTCGGAGGGACAGTCCTTGTTGAACAGGTTTTCTCATATCCCGGAATCGGGCAGGCTGCAGTAGCTGCAGGATTACGGTCTGATGTGCCTCTGCTCCTGGGAATAGTAATTTTCAGTGCTATATTTGTTTTCTTTGGGAATCTGATTGCTGATATTATCTATGAATTCATTGATCCAAGGATAAAGCAGCAGGAGGCATCGATATGAGTACTGCTGTTGTAACAGTTAACAGCGGATTATTCCGAGGATTAAACCTGAGACAGAAAACCCTCTTAATTATAGGTTCAACTTCACTTTTATTACTTGCAATTGTAATTTCCAGCATATATCTGGATGGGGAAGCATTACAGACTAATTTTGGTGCAAAAAATCTTGCCCCCTCTCTGGAGCATCCATTCGGAACGGACTGGATGGGAAGAGATATGTTCGTAAGAACCCTTGAGGGGCTGGGTCTAAGTATACTGGTTGGAGGCTTTGCTTCCGCTATTAGTACAGTGCTTACTTTAATTTTAGGCTTACTTTCAAGTGCAGGAAAGACAGCAGACGCTTTTGTATCCTGGCTGGTAGACCTGTTTCTTTCAATTCCTCATCTTCTTTTGATAATTCTCATTTCCATTGGGATTGGTGGAGGAGCAACAGGAGTTATCATCGGAGTTGCATTAACCCACTGGCCGAGCTTAACAAGGGTCGTAAGAGCAGAAATCAAGCAACTGAAAACCCAGGAGTACATTCATATCTCCAGGAATCTTGGCAGGTCAAAGTGGTGGATAGCTAGAAAACACATCCTGCCACATCTGATTCCACAGATACTTCTAGGCACGATTTTAATGTTCCCACATGCGATTTTACACGAAGCCTCGGTAACATTTCTGGGTTTCGGACTTTCACCGCACGAGCCTGCAATCGGTATAATCCTATCAGAATCTATGCGATACCTCTCAGCAGGATACTGGTGGCTCGCATTTTTCCCAGGATTATCCCTGCTAATTGTAGTCCTGGCATTTGATTTGATTGGAGAAAATTTGGGTAAGTTAATGAATCCGAAAAAAGCTCACGAATAAAAAATATTTTAGTTATGTTTAGAGGGTGTGAAATATGGGAAATAAAGTTGAACTAAGGACTAAAGCAGAGCCAGTTACTGCATTTAAGACAGTTGATGGGAAAAAGAGAAAAGCTGAGGTTTTATTAAATGTAGAGGATCTTTCACTTTCATTCACTCAATATACTTCGGGACTTAGACAAACAGAGTTGAAAGTGATCTCTAATTTAAGTATACAGGCTTATAGAGGCGAGATCCTGGCTGTTGTTGGATCAAGCGGGTCCGGTAAAAGTCTTCTGGCTCACTCGATTTTAGGAATTTTGCCTTCAAATGCAAAACTCAGTGGTAAAATAGAATACGATGGCGAAGAGCTTACCCAGGAAAGAAAGGAAGCATTAAGAGGTAAAGAAATAGCCCTGATTCCGCAGGCTACAACCTATCTTGATCCTTTAATGAAAATTTCCGATCAGGTGATAGGGTGCGTTGAGAAGAAAGATAAGGGCTTAATGAGGAAACTCCTGAGAGAGATCTTTCAAAGGTATAATTTAAAATCGGAAGTTGAAGGAATGCTCCCTCACGAGCTCTCAGGAGGGATGATTCGAAGAGTTCTTGTCTCCACTGCCGTAATACGCTCCTCAAAACTTATAATTGCAGATGAGCCGACACCGGGGTTAGATGAGAAAACCCTGAATGAGACCCTGAGTTACCTAAAAGACATGGCAGATAGAGGCTGTGCAGTGATACTCATAACTCATGATATAGAGGCTGCATTAAAAGTCTCTCATAAGATTGCAGTATTCTACGCTGGCACTGTTTTGGAGGTAGCTAATGTTGAGGATTTTAAGAATAATGGTGAAAACCTGAGGCATCCATACACCCGTGCACTCTGGAACGCACTTCCCCAGAATAACTTCCAGGTAATTAAAGGTCATCAACCAATGCAAGATGAAGTCTTTGATGGATGCATCTTTTATGAAAGATGTTCCAAAAAGAAAGCTCTATGCTCTCAGGGTATCCCTGAGCTTAGGCAGGTCAATGGAGGAGTGGTGAGGTGCAACAATGTATCTTAAAGGCGAAAATATCACTTTCGGATACAAAAAAGATAATTTAATTTTAAAAGATGTTAATATTTCTTTAGGCAGTGGAGAAATAATGGGACTGGTTGGAGATAGCGGAAGCGGAAAATCAACCTTATGTAAGATATTAGCTGGCTATGAAACCAGGTATAAGGGAAAAGTGAGTCTAGATGGAAAACCTCTCCCGGCAAAAGGCTATAACCCGGTTCAACTTATCTTCCAGCATCCGGAAAAGGCTGTAAATCCCAAATGGAAAATGAAAGATATCTTAAATGAAGGGCATACCGTTTCACAGGATATTTTAGACTCATTCGGGATAAAAAAGAGCTGGCTTAATCGATGGCCAAATGAGCTTTCCGGAGGCGAACTCCAGAGATTCGCTCTTGCCCGGGCTTTAAGCCCTAAAACCAGGTTTTTAATTGCCGATGAAATAACTACAATGGTAGACGCTATTACTCAGGCTCAGATCTGGAATGTACTTTTGGGTATAGTTGAGGAGCTTAATATTGGAGTACTGGTCGTAAGCCATGACAGGAATTTAATTAATAGAGTATGCCATGATATAATTTATTTAAAAGATATATCCAGTGCTTGAGTAAAAATAGAACTTTTAGAGCGGAATATTGTTAATAGTTAAATAAATTACATGAGAATCCCAATAATGAGTCCTGGGATTGACGATATCGATGTAAAAGGAATCGGAATTTTCAGCAAAATGAAGAAACCAGAAAATAACGGAGGACGACCCTGCTGTAGAAACGGGATCTTTAAATATGAAATTCTTCCATGCAGGAGTTTTCCTGAAAATAAGCTACGAGAAACAAAATGAACTCTTGGGCGAGTTTTTATTCTGGAAGTTCTCTTTAATCAGAAATTAGTTAAAAAAAGATACAGAATAGGAAGATTTTGAATTATTCTTCCTTTATTCTCCTTGCAATATCATCCCCGACATCCGAGGTGCTACTCCTGCCGCCCATGTCGTAGGTTCTAACTTTGCCGTCCAGGATATTTTTCTGGATTGCGCTTACTATCATATCTGAGGCTTCTTTCTCTCCAAGCTGTTCTATTAGCATGGCACCTGCCCAGATTGTGGCAATCGGGTTGACTTTATTCTGGCCCTTATATTTCGGAGCTGAACCGTGAATAGGCTCAAACATGCTTGTGCCTGTTGGGTTGATATTTCCGCCGGGAGCAAGCCCAAGGCCGCCCTGGATCATGGCTCCAAGGTCTGTAATTATATCTCCGAACATATTAGGAGTTACGACCACATCAAACCATTCCGGGTTTTTCACAAACCACATGGTTATGGCGTCAACAAAGTTGAAATCTGTGGTAATATCGGGATATTTTGCGGAAACCTCATTGAATTCCTCTCTCCAGAAGCCGTAAATGTCGGAAAGTACGTTTGCCTTGTCAACGGACGAAACGTGTTTTTTACGTTTTCCAGCAAGGTCAAAGGCATACTCGATAACTCTTCTCGTGCCTTCTTTGGAGATCAAACCTATCTGGTATCCTATTTCTTCGCTGTCTGTCTCGATATCAAGCCCGAATTTTGCGGAATAGAGTGTTCGCCTGACTTCAAGGAGATCTTTGCTCTCTCCTTTTTTTGCCCTGCCGCCAATTCCTATGTAGAAGTCTTCGGTGTTTTCTCTGACAACCACGAAGTCGATGTCTTTTGAGGTTTTATCCTTGATAGGGGTCCAGACTCCATCAAGGAGTTTTATGGGGCGGAGGTTAATGTACTGGTCAAAGTAGAAGCGTGCAGTTAATAAGATTCCTTTCTCAAGAATTCCGGGGGCAACTCTGGGGTCTCCAATGGAACCAAGGTAAATGGCAGGATATCTGGATAATTCCTTTAAGGTTTCTTCTGAAATCAGTTCACCTGTTTCAAGGTAGTGATCTGCCCCATGCGGGTATTCAATCCATTCTACATCAAAACCGAATCTTTCACCAGCGGCGTCTATAACTTTTCTGCCTTCGGCGATAATTTCTGGGCCTATCCCGTCTCCTGGGAGAACCGGAATCTTATACTGCGTCATACTTTCACTCCTTTAAAATTTTCGGGTAAAACTGCCATTTTACCGCGAGCTGTCAAATACGGACAGGTGTGTCTCAGGACTAATTTTCTGTTTTTGAGCGCTCGGTGACCAGTTTCCTGGCATATTCTATAAGCCCTCCTTCATCTACGATTTCGCGTACGAAATCAGGGAGAGGGGTCGCCTGGTAAGTCTCACCTTTTGTTTTGTTTATAATAACTCCTGTCGCAAGGTCTACTTCAAGTTCATCTCCGTCATCGATTTTGTCAGTGTCAGGGCATTCCAGGACAGGGAGTCCGATATTTATTGCATTCCTGAAAAATATCCTTGCAAAAGACTTTGCAATTACACAGGCTACCTTTGCTCCTTTCAGGGCAAGGGGTGCGTGTTCGCGTGATGAACCGCAACCAAAATTGCTTCCTGCGACCACGATGTCATTTTCGTGCACGTTTTTTGCAAATTCGGGGCGCACGCCTTCAAACGTGTACTTTGCAAGCTCTTCAGGGGTATTGTAAATCAGGTACCTTCCAGGAATTATTGCATCGGTATCCACGTCATCTCCGAACTTCCAGGCTCTTCCTTTCATATCATCACCGATCGTTTGCTGCAATTAAATGCTGCTATATTAGAATTCTTACAGCTTGCACTTAGCTGTATTCACAGGGTTGAAGTATCACAGGTAATATTTAAATTATTTTCTGACATTATATAAAAGCTGGTTAACAATTTTCATCTTTTCATTCCTGAGTTTCCTGAAAAACCTTCAGGAACCAGTATCTTTATTGCTGGTTTGAATTTTCACTGCTTTCTTCCTCGTAATAAGGCTCAAGAGCATTCGGTTCTCCTCCTCCGTGCCAGCTTAACCTCGGACGGATGCGTACAAGATGAACTGACTCGGAATGGTCATCCACAATCAGAGCAGCCCCTCTTTCGCTCCCCATCTTCTTAAGGTAAGCCTGAATGCTTTCCTGCATATAAAGAGGACGCGACGCCTCAAGAGCCAGAATATCATCACTTGCCGTGAGTCTGTGGCAGATAAGAAGATCACTCTGGGAAACGACATCAGGATGCAGGCTTGCAGGTCTCTGCGTTGCCAGAACCAGGGAGAGTCCAGGCTGTCTGCCCTGCCTGAGACAGCGGTTAATAAGTACTTTCGAGGCAAGCCCCTCAGTCTTTGCAGGTACGAAAATATGAGCCTCATCTATAAAGAGCCAGACCATGGGAAACTCTTCCTCAAAGGATTTTTCTCCCATGAGCTTCTTTTCGTAGGCTCTTCTTGCCTCAAGTCTTGCCTCATACAGCTTACCCGCAAGAATTGACACTGTTGCTGCACAGACGTTTTCATTTTCAAGTGTACTCACATCAAGAATAGTTGTCTTCCCGCCTGATACAAGTGCTGATAGTGATGTCCCCTCTTTTGAGAAAAGCCCCCAGGAATTTACTGCCCTGAAGTAATTCTCTACAGCCCCTTTCGAAGCCTCATCCGAGCGTGTGTCCCTGGCTATCTCGCTGAGGATTTCCTCAAAAGAGTATGTATCTCCTCTTTCTCTGAGAGATTCGACTGCCCTTAACAGAAGAATTCCAGGGGGAGAAACCTCCTCTATATTAAAAATCCTGCACCACTGGTTTCCTGAAAGTTCTCTCACCGGAATGGAAAAGGGCTTTACATTAATATTCCGTTTCCTGTAAGCCTCAACCTTCCCTTCAGGCACAAAAATCTCAGCCTCAAGCCCAACAGGAGCACAATTCCAGTTTTTCAGCGTTGGGGCTTCAAACGTATTTGGGTAGTTCATTGTCCAGAAAATTCCCATGGTATCAATAACAAAGGATGCAAGCCTTCTCTTAATATCCGGCTCAAGAAGAGAAAGTTCTTCAAGTAAGCAGCCCATAGTGTAGGATTTCCCATACCCTCTTTTACCGCAGATCAAAACAACATGAGGTTTCAAGGCATCGAGATAAACGGCAGCCCCTCTGGAATGATCCAGTGCCATGTAATTTCCAATGGAGAGCAAACCTTTTCCGGGATTCTCTTCATTTCCGAGCACATGCAAAGTCCCGGCAACCTTCCCCCCAAAAGTAGGTCTGAGCTGTTTGTTTTCGACTTTCTGCATCAGACAGTATCGGACTGAAAACTATTTAAAATAATTTGTTTTGAAGTAATAAAATAAAACTAAACTTTTAAACCCTTACGATCTGATTAAAAACTATTGAATTGAAACCGTTGTGCTACAACCCTTTTACGAAAAAAGCTTGATCGCAAGCTTTTTAGAAAAAAGTTTGATCAAAAACCTTTTCTCAAAAGGCTTTGAGAAGGTTTGTGAAAAACTCTTGTGTTCAGGGTATTTGTTCAGGATATTATCTGATCCAGCTGGTTGGTCTCGATAGCTATTTTGATTTCCCGAGCGATTCTCCTTCCAGTTGAGAGGTTTTCTTCCATCAGATCCGAATAAGGTGAGCCTGAAATGTAAAGGTTTGTTCCTGCAACAATTCTAGCCGAGATCTCAAAGACCTTAATCTCAAGTTCATCTGTAAAGACCGTCTCAAGGCAGAAAGCTCCTATCATCCCTCCAAAAAGATCCAGGGATTCTTCAACTACCCGTTCTCCGAGAGAGAAGATGAGGGGTAGTAGGGATTCTCTTGCTACAAGGGGTGCGTTCCCTGTGACCACGTATGTCGGGCGAATGCCTGCTTCTATGAGCTCTTTGGGTGAGCCCAGCCTGAAGATCTCATCGGCATTGGATTCTACCCTGCGGTCCATGCTAAGTAGTTCAAGGCTGCCCTTGCTTAAAGTGTATCCTTCGTTTCTGATAGGTGAGTAGAAATAATGCAGGTAATAGCGGGTTCCAGTAATGAATTCCTGAATTGTATATTTCTGGGAGCGGTCTATGAGTTCATTGAATTCCTCATAAGTTTTTGCGACGAAGAAACCTTTTCCGCCCTTTGCTCCGTCATACTTAACCATTACAGGTCCATTGATATCGCGAGGGTCGTCAATTTTCTTGGGCATGTGGATACCTGCTCCAAGTAGCCACTCCCGCTCTTTGTTCCTGTCCGACTCCCATTCGAGCACAGCCCGGTTTCCGAAAGTAGGCACAGTCAGCTCTGCAAAATTTTCCGTGCCGAGATAAGCAACGAATGAGCCATGTGGAATAATAATAGTGTTTTTCTTTCTGAGTTCCTCAGCCTTATTCATTATATCGGCATAGTTATCGACAATAAGGTACTCATCAGGTTTTGCTTTGGGAAAAGCTTCATAAAACTTGGGAGGTTTGCCAACGCAGATTCCCAGAGTTCTGAAGCCTTCTTTTCGAGCTCCATCAAAGATTTGAAGGCTTGAGTGAGAACAGACTGTCGCAATTGTGATGTTTTCTAAATCGTAATCTTTCAGAAATTCCAGAATCTGCTGTTTTGTTATCATGATTGGTACCAGCGAAAATTTAGATTAGAATACACAATCTTATATTTAAGTTTAAGGTCCAGATTCTATATATAAACATAGTGGCGCATGTATAATTATATACAAAATAAAAGTTTATATTAAGATTCACATAAACTAGAGTATGTACTGATTAAAAAAATAGGTAAATTTTTAATCAAGGAAGTAATTATGGATGGGCTTTATGGATGGGCTTGAAAATCAAAACGATTTGACGGATGCGAGGGAACCCCCACAGGGGTTAGATACGGTTGAGCAGGGAGGCAGGATACTTGTTCTCCCGGTAAATGGGGAATCTAGAAAAATAACTCAAGTTCTTTCCAATGAAACATCATTAAAAATCCTGGAGTTACTCGGGAAAGAAAGCATGTCTGCAACCAAAATTGCAGAGGAATTGAAGCTTCCCCTTACTACTGTCAAGTATAATCTTGACTCTCTTGTTGAATCCGGTCTTATAAAAGTAAAACAAATAAAATGGAGTCAGAAAGGACGACAAATAAAGATATATGAATCAGTGGAAAAACTGATTGTGCTCGTCCCTTCGAAAAGCCCTATTGACAGGCTCTCTATAATAAGCCTGCTTCAAAAATACATCGGGGTAGTAGGAGCTGCCTTCTTTGCAGCTGCAGGGATAGAGTATTTTTCAGCGTATATGCAGGCAAAGAGGGTCATTGATGCGACTGCACCTCTAATAATGGGGACAATGGAGGTACCCAGTGAACCTTCTCTGGATCATACAGCTATGGAAGTAAATGAAAGTAGCAATATAAGCCCTAAAATAGCTATCGACCGGCAAATACCCGAAAATGGAGCCTTAAATGCAAGTTCAAGGGCTCTGGAATCTGGGACAGGAAATATCTCTTCCGGACTGGAAACCCGCCCAATTGAGGAAGTTGCTGAAGTTCCCGTATCCATGTCAGATGGTTTGGATTCTGTCCAGGGAATTCCCTCTATCCCGCCTGAAGGGTTACCTAACGCAGGCGTTTACGGGCTTTATGATACGCTTTCTCTTCACCCCGGAGTCTGGTTCTTTTTTGGATGTCTTTTTATAGTAGTCGTGCTGATTGTAAAAGAAGTCTATTATAAGAAGAAAGTCAGGTAGAGATTCTTATGAGAGTCGCTTTAAAACTTGCATACATAGGCACCGGGTTTCACGGCTCCCAGCTCCAGCCCAACGTCGAGACCGTAGAGGGAGCACTCTTCAAGGCTCTCCGGAATCTCGGGATTATAGAAAGCCCTAAATCTGCGAATTACACCTGCGCAGGCAGGACTGATGCCGGGGTTCATGCCCTTGAACAGGTTGTTGCTTTTGATACGGACAAGCCGGAACTGGCAATCCCAAGGATCATAAATTCCGAGCTCCCTCCGACAATCTGGGCATGGGCTCACGCGGAAGTGCCCCGGAGCTTTGATGCCAGGAGAGATGCAGTTTCCAGACATTACCGATACGTGATGGTTGGGAAAGAGTACGATATTTCCAGAATTCGGGAAGCTTCGAAATTGCTGCTGGGCACCCATGATTTTGAAAATTTTTCTCGAACCAACGGAGAAAAAAGTACAATTCGAACCATAGAAAGGATCAATGTCCGCGTAGATGGAGATCTTATAAAGATCGATGTTGTTGGAAATAGTTTTCTCTGGAATATGGTCCGGAAAATCGTAACCGCCCTTTCCATGATAGGAAAAGGGGTACGTGACAACGACTGGCTGCTCCAGATGCTTAATCCGGATATTTATGAAGAAGGGATTGAACCGGCTCCTGCCTATGGATTGACTCTTCTGAAAGTGAACTATAATGAGGAAATGGGATGGATTGAAGACAATTATTCTATCAGGAGAGCAAGCGAGCTGAACCAGAAGCATATCCTCAGGCACAGGGTTATGGCAGAAGTACTGGAAGAACTGATCTCTCACGAGTAAATTTCTACTTTAATTTTTTTAGGAATTACTCAATTGGATCAATAAATCAATATGCTTTTAACCTTCAGCATTTTTAAAAACACATTAGACTGCAATGTCTAATGTGTTTGATTTTGTACTTCAAGTGCGCAAGTCCTATTTTTTAAAGTCCTATTTTTTAATTTCATCCTTTATTCTCACTTCTCATTTACTCTCGTTTTTCTCACTTCTCATTTACTCTCGGTCTTCTCACTTCTCGTTTACTCTCGGCTTTTATTTTCATTCTTCAATTCTTCTGAAAAATTGTCTTTCTGAAAGATGGTTATAATCCGGGTAAGGCTTCTATGAACTCTCTGAGCATAGATATTAAGAACCTTAAGCCCTACTTTTTCCCCATATTCCGATGCAGGTTTATCCGAGACTACAACTGCAATACCTCCAGGCTTAAGTACACGCTCGATTTCTTCAAGGGCGCAGGAATAAAGTCCTTCCAGAGATTCGGCAAGGGTTGCTGCCGATCTGCCGTATGGAGGGTCTGTAACAACTGCATCTATTGTGGCTTCTTTAAGCGGCATCCTGCAGGCATCTCCTTCCATCAGGGCGTAATCCAGTTTGAAGGCTTCAAGGTTCATGCGGGCACCCATAACCAGCTTTTCCTGGGCATCGATTCCTATAACCCTTGCTCCCACAAGCCCTGCTTCAATAAGAATCCCTGCAGTGCCGCAAAAGGGATCCAGAATAAGTCCACCGGACTTTATTCCTGACAGGTTTATGAGGGCACGTGCAACTCTCGGCATAAGCACACCAGGATGGAAAAAAGGTTTATTCTGGGGAGTTCTGGCTTCATAGGCACTTCTATCGATAGAGGAGAGAAGGGTTCCGAGCACAGCCTTTTCACTCAGAATTACCCTGAATTCCACGTCAGGGTTTTTCAGGTTTGCCCTGAAGCCTTTCCTGTAAATGCATCCTCCGATCTTCCGTTCCAGAAATTCCCCCGGAAAATCCACATGATGTTTGATTCGCTTCGCTCTGACCACAAAGCTCTGTCCTTCTTTTATATAGCCTGACGAATCAAAGGCTTCTGCAAGTTTCAGGATTGCGTCCGGAGTATTTTCAGTAATTCCTACAACTTTCAGGATATGGTGGGTCATTGCTAGCCTGTCGGTTATCGTACCAGTGAGGATTTTTTCCACATTTTCTGCATTGCCGGCTATCTCCACTACAAGGCACTGGTCAATTGATGTGTGAGGCCGGAAATCAAGCCCCTCGATTTTGAGACAGGCAAAGACTTCGGCAGCAGGCAGTTCTTCATGTTCTCCAGAGAGCTCAAAAGCGTATAACATTAGTGATCCAGAATATGTTGATGGTTATAATTCGACTAGCATTAGTAACATGCAGTGATGATATAAATGTAAAATGCCCTGAGTGAAATGTGAGAGTAGTTATTAAAAGTAACTACAATAAAGTAAATTATTATAAAGTAAATTATAAATAAGTTTCAGGATTTTTGAAGTGCCAAAAGAGTGTAAACATTCACGTTAAAATATATTCTGCGAAATAAAGTGGTAGCTCTTGAAGCTCTACCTGAATGGGTTGAGTCAAAAGTAATCTTTCTTAAAACACTATTTTTTAAAATCTTATTTCCTTAGAATATTATTTTCCTTAAAACATTTTTTCTAGAGCTTCTTTGCCAGTCATTCCGGGTTCTATTCCAAGTTCTCTGGCAAACCGGGTTACTTCAACGACCTGGGCTTTAAGCATATCTTCAAAACTCTGTACGCCTTTTACTTTCGCTGCTGTGTCCCCAAGTGTCTCTGCAGCATTTATATTCAGGTATCCGCACATCAGGAAGCCTTTTTCTGCTCTTATAACCAGAAGAGGGTATTTTTGCATCTCAAAGCTGAGACCAAGAGCACACCCATTATCAAGCCGAATCTGTTCGATAAGCATATTTTTCAGAATAAATTTCAAGCCAGATTAACTTTTTGGACTTGAACAAAACCACGCAAAGTTGTCTTTGGAAGATCCAAAGAGTTTCCAGGATTTTACGGTTTCTCCAGCAGTTCCGGTTTTATTTTTATTGTCTTGGTCTTCTTTTCCTGTACTCTGCTCTGCGCTTCCTTTTCTGTCCTCTAATATGGCTTTAGAGCTTTCATCCAAAATCCAGAGGGTTATATTCTTTTGTGAGCTGAAGTTGCCTCTAAGCACTGTAAGGTTATTTTCAAAATTCTGACTTTTGTTATCCAGCCCCTCGATCCTTTCTACTTTGAGACCCGCAGGCAAAGTTATTGTAACACTGGAGTTTGGAGCGCCCATAAACCAGACACGTGTGCCCTCCCCTACCTCTTTCTCGAAAGTATAACTTACAAGGGCAGAATTAGTAATTGACGAGTTTTTTTCAACTTTGCCCAGAGCTTCTTCTGAGAGCCAGAAATCAACATCTGTAACTTTAACCAGTTCTGAACTATCATTAAGTTTCACATCAGGTTTGGTTTTTAATACCTCTCTTGCCCGATTTCTGAGAATATTTTCTGCTTTCTGGATCTCCCATGCATTGACAAAGTTATCATTATTTCCAGCTTGCATGTCTATGAAATTTCTGAAAAGGATGGCTTTATTGCCTGCAATTTGTTCATGGTACTCCCAGGTCATTCCATTCCTTTCCAGTGTGATGTTATTGCTGGATGCAAGAGCAGCAGCACAGGGTTCTGCCAGAAAAGCTGATATTAAGGAAGATATTAACAAAAAAGCGGTTAGAGAAAAAATATATGCTCTCAAGGCTTTCAACTCATATCTTCTTTAGTTTTTTTACTTTTTAACCTTTATATTACCTTTATATTCTTTCTCTTATTTCTCATTTTTATTAAGTTTTCTCTTTATCCCATTTTTCCTTTACTTTCAGATTCTATGTGACTTCATCTTCATTTTTACTTTATCTTCCAAGATTTACTTTGTTATGACTTCGCAGCCGTCCTGGGTTATTATTATAGTATGTTCAGCCTGGGCTACAAGCCCACCTGCGCTCTCAAGAAGCACGGGATAGGAGTGAAGAATTCCAGCCTTTTCAAGCTGGATCAGGGCGAATTCCAGTCTATCAGACTCAAGCCAGCGCTTTGCAAAAGGTAATTCCCTGTATTCTTCAATCTGTTTCAGGACATTTCTGACTGCGGGCATACGGACCGGCTTTTTTCTTATCAGGCTGTATATCTCTGCCCAGTTTCCGTCATGGACAGAGCCTGCTCCATTCGTTGCAAAGGGCTCAATCGCAAGCACGTCTCCTTCTCTTAGAACTGCTCCTCCTTCCACACGCCGGTTAGGTACGACAGGTCCGTCGTGAGCCTCATACTGGGAAAGCCCATGACCTGTCAGGTTCGTTATCGGGTTCAGGTTATAGCTGCGAATACTTTCCTCTATTGCAGCTCCGAGTTCTCCTGTTGTAACCCCTGGTTTTGCAAGGTCAATAGCTGCAGCAAGAGCATCCTCTGCAGCTTTTAAGATATCGGGATTTCCTGATAGGTCGACAGTTACAGCCGAATCTGCAATATACCCATCAACATGGACTCCTAGGTCCAGTTTGACCATATCTTTTCCAAAAATATCGGTATCTCCTGCCTTGGGGGTTGCATGTGCAGCCTCCTGATTTCTTGAGATATTACAAGGAAAAGCAGGCTTGCCCCCAAGCTCTATAGTCCGATTTTCAACAAATTCTGCAACTTGCAGCAGAGTGTTTCCTACCCTGATCATCTCTACGGCTTCATCCCTGACAATTTTCAGGATCCTGCCTGCTTCCCTGTATTTCTCAAGAATCTCTTGCTTATTGTGCACATTATCGGTCATATTAACCCCTTATAGGATAATTTATTGGGATTTTACTGGATTTACTGAATTTTACTGATTTTACTGAAATTACTGGAATTATTAAGTGATCTTATTACAACCTTATTAGAACGTACAAGAAGTACCTGGATCACTGAAATTACTGCAACCTTACTGAACCTTACTGAGACCTTATAAATGATCCCGTTTGAGCTGGTTCATATTCTCAAACGGATATAAATGGAATAATAAGCAAAATAATATCTTTAAATTGTAAATTTGTTATAATACAAATCTCTTTTCTAGCCCTGTAAGGTTCTGACATCCATTTTCAGTAACCAGAACCATATCTTCGAGTCGTATTCCTCCGATTTCAGGATAGTACAGCCCAGGTTCGATAGTAATTACATTGCCTGCCTCAAGTAGAGCCTCGTTTTCTCCTACCGATGGAAGCTCATGTATATCGAGCCCAACCCCATGTCCTGTCGAATGGATAAACCCGACCTTTGATCCGCTTTTGTATGTATCGTAACCATGCTCTTCAAAGAGGTCGCAGACGGCATTATGCACATCGGCTACCTTCACTCCCGGTTTGACCATCTCAAACGCTTTTTTCTGTGCTGCAAGCACGGTTTCGTACATTTTTTTGAGTTCTTCTGAAGCTTCTCCATACAAAACTGTACGGGTCATATCTGCAAAATAGCGTTTTTTCTTGCTTCGAGGGAAAATATCAAGGATAATCGGGGCATTTGCCTTCAACGGACCGTCTGTAGTACCGTGCGGGTTTGCCGTATCCTTGCCACACGAGACAATGGTCTCTTCGGCTTCACACCTGTAATCAAGCAGGGTATGATCTATGACTGAGAGCACTTTAGCCCCTGTCAGCACCTCACCATTGTGATAGAGTAAACCTTCTCTCTCTTCTGCTCCTGCTATCAGGGCTATTGCAGCTTCCATAGCCTTTTCTCCAGCCATCTGGGCATACTTTATGGCTTCAACTTCTTCCGGTTTTTTCAAGCTTCTCATTTTTCTGAACGGGCTTTTTATAGGCACTATGGTAAAACCTGCTTCAGTCAGGAAATTTGTGTAGAATGTTGGAAAATCGTAAGGTACTGCAGCTTTCTTAATCCTTTCTCCTGCAAGCAGTTCGGATATACAGGCTGCATAAGCGATAGAGGAATCTTTTTTTTCCTTCATCTTCTCCCGATAGCCCAGATCCTGCAAAGTTTTTATTACTGAAACTCTCGATTCGATTTCTGCTCTTCCTTTTTCCATGTCCGAGATCAAAAGTATCTCTTCGCCTGATTCTGTTTGCAGGTACGCGAAATCGTCGGAAGCCAGGAAATGGGTCACGTAGTAAATATCGGAATTATGTAAGTTCCCTGTCATAAGATACGCATCAGTTCTTGCTTCTTCAAGGGCATTTTTTATGCTGAATTCTGGTTCTGTCATGCAAGGTATTTTTAGCTTCTGTGCATAAAGGTCTTGTCGTCAGGGTTTTTTCCTTCTACTTTTAACATTTCCTGCTTCATTTCATGATTCAGAATAAAAAACTCCTCACACAACTCAAAATAGCGATCAAGGGAAGCTGTCATCTCATCCGATAATCTGAGAAAACATACATACTTTCTTTTTCCTCTCTCTTTTACCCATCCTTCTTGTTCAGGCTCCTCTTCTCTCAGTTTCCAGAAAACTTCTGTGGCGCAACCAAGTATTAATCGAATGCTTGAGATCAGCTGCTTTCGAATTTTCTCTTTTTTAAATTCCATGTAATCCCTGGAAATGTCCGGCTGAATCAGGGCATTTCTATGAATCCAGTAATCGTCGCGGTTGAGATGAATTTTCACAATATCTGAAACTTTGAGGGACAGCTCGTTCGGATCTAATTTTGATTTATCGGGTTTCACATTATCGAATCTTAGATTCTCAGGAAAAGCTGAGCTCTCAGGAGAGCACACAGCCATTTCAATTTCTCTTTGAATCCACTCAGAGACAAACTGTTTGGTAGCTTCAATAAAAGCGAGAGCTTCTACCTCCATTCTTTCTCGGGTGGCTTCTAATCTCTCACGTATATGGTTTAATTTTTCCTCGGAATCGTCAGGAGTAACAACTTCAATTCTCATCCTGCATTCTCTCACTTTTACTTTCTTTGCTTGCAAAATACAGTTAATCTTTGCCGCTGCAGAATTATGAATTTATGGATCTCAACGAAAAAACAATAAGTCTAGAAGCATAACTTTGAACTGAATTCTACTGGATAAATTGAAAGGATGATTATATCAGGGATATTTTAATGTTGAATTTTAAAATTAGGAATATTAAACAGATTTATTAAACAAATTTCTAAAAATATATAAAGAGTTAACAAAACAAAAAAAAGAAACGTCCGGACCGGGATTCGAACCCGAGTCGGAGCCTCGACAGGGCTCCATGATAGGCCCCTACACTATCCGGACACTTCGGTCTCTTTTGTTGTCGTTTTTTACTCGCGTTGCGAGCAAATCTTAAATGCCTTTTTAATATATAAATGTTCCCGTCGAAATCTTTCGATTCTGGTAAATGTTTCAGGTCCCGCCTCCCAGACTCGAACCGGGGACATCGCGGTGCCTGCGCGGAAATGTACGGGTAAATTTACCCGCACGAGCCGAACTACAGCCGCGCACTCTACCACTGAGTTAAGGCGGGACGATGTATATTGATCCAGTGCTGCACTGCTAGAGTGCACCAAATCATATATGATGATGGTATATATGTTTTTCGCTAGGTGCGGGCTATATCCTCAATTTTGTGCAATTTCTATAAGTGAGCTAATGCCATAACCCTCAACTCTAAAAAATGGATCCCCCTCAGAATAAGTATTTTTATTGAGTACAACAGTTATAACGAGGATTTATGAAAAGAACCTGAAGGTTCTTCTCAGTAGCATATGCTTTACTTAGAAAGTGCTCAGTTCTCCTTTAATTACCATTTCGGTAATCTTCGTCACATTGGAAAGCCAGTCATCCATAACAGCTTCGGCTTCGGCTTTGATCTTATCAAAAGAAGTGCCTTCCTTCGGGATGATCTGTGCACTTGCAACAAGCGGCTGGTCAATTGGTTTTCCTATCTGGGAAAGCAGCCTGATATAAACATCCTGGATATCCGGAACCTGCTTTACAATATCTTGAGCCATCTGGTTCGAGAGGAGGTTGTAGATTTTACCTATATGGTTAATAGGGTTCTTCCCGCTTGTTGCTTCCATGCTCATAGGCCTGTTTGGCGTGATCAGCCCGTTACAGCGGTTTCCGCGCCCAACAGAACCGTCATCTCCCATTTCAGCTGAGGTACCTGTAACTGTGAGGAAGATACATTTCGTTTTCAGATTATCTCCGGTATTAATGAAAACCTTTACATTACGTTCAGTATACCGAGTCGCGAGTTCCTCGACATATGTTTTCATTTCCTGGGTCATGTTTATATAGCTATCCAGGTCGTCAATGTATCTCCCGATCATGCCGCTGCAAATTGTAAGGGTTATATCATCTCCATCCCTGAGCCCCATAACCTTTGTATCTTCTCCGATTGCAGGCATGCGTGATTTAAGGTCTGTGAGCAGTTGTCTTTCGGTGTTGTATACAATATTTTCAAGCTCAGAAAAAGGAGCATGTCCGACCCCGAACGAGGTGTCATTTGCAACTGGAACCCTGTCCCTTTGGAAGACGTCCCTGAGGTCTGATGACCCTGTCCCGAGTTTGCAGTCCATGATAACATCTCTTTCGAGATCCATGTTTACAATGGTATTCTTAAGATATTTTCTGGCAGCTTGAAGGGCGACAGACTCGGTAGCAAGCTCAACCCCTTCGAATTCCTTTGTTGCCCTGCCCACAAGCAGTATGTATATGGGCTGCAGGACCTCTCCACCCCCGAACCTTGGGCTAGACCTCCCGGCTACAATTTGGGTTTCGTCAGTGTTATGGTGAAGTACAGTTCCACATTTATTTATATATTCCCTGCATAGTGCGCGACTCACGGCTTCAGCCAGTCCGTCCGATATGCTGTCAGGATGCCCTATCCCTTTGCGTTCTACAAGCTCTATCCGCTGCTTCTCAATAGGGGTCTGGAAGAGCTCTTCCACTTTAATATTTCGGGCCATTTGAATCCTCTTTTTTCAAAATCGGTAATAGTTTTATTAGATAAAAGTTGATGTCATTGGTTTATTATTTTTCGGTTAGTTATGTCATCAGTATGCTGCTGTCAGCACTCTGTTTAAATTGATTCCTGCTCTGTTATGAAACTAATAATTTTATACATGAATATTATATATGACTCGAAAGTTAGCTTCTATTAAATTGCTAGGACTATATAATTTTTCCCAAATTCTAATTACTGAAAGTAATATATCCCCTCCTAAAACTACTTTTTTATTTTTCAAGTTAAAAATTACCAGGTTTGTTTAAAAGTTACCAGCTTTGCTCTTTGAATTAATTAATAATGAACAGGCTTTTTATCTATGAATCTGCCTTTCTCAATGGAAAACTTCTATCTGATCTTACCGTGAAGTCTATATTATACTGAAGTATTCTGGATAAACGCTTTTATTTGGAAAAGTTCACCCGGGAAAAGTTTTCATACTGATTACTTATAGAGGACATAATAGATGATTCGCATTGCAATACCCAATAAAGGACGCCTTTACGAACCCACAATCTCCATTTTCAAGGATGCAGGGCTCCCAATCAGTGGAGGAGCCGAAAGTCGAAGACTCTTTGCAAAAACTCCAGACCCAGATATCCATATCCTCTTTGCCAGGGCGGCTGACATACCTGAATACGTACAGGACGGAGCTGCAGATGTCGGTATTACAGGATTGGATCTTATTATGGAAAGGGGTGCAAAGGTTGAAACCCTTCTGGATCTGAAATTTGGAAAGGCGAGCCTTGTTCTGGCTGTCCCTGAAGATTCGGATCTCCAGAAAGCTCAGGACCTTGAAGGCAAAAAGATTGCAACCGAGTTTCCGGGAATCACAAGCCAGTATTTTGAAAGGCTTGGAGTTAACGTTGAAATCATAAAGGTCAGCGGAGCCTGTGAGATGACCCCTCATGTCGGAATTGCCGATGCTATTGTGGACATCTCAAGTTCAGGAACAACTCTGTTGATAAACCACTTAAAGGCTATTGATACAGTCTTTTCTTCCACAGTCTACATGATTGCAAATAAGGAAAGCCTCAAAGCAAAAGACAAAATCCTGGATATAAAAACTGCACTGGAAAGTGTGCTCAATGCGAAACAGCGGCGTTATCTTATGATGAATGTTCCTGAGGCTTCCCTTGAAGCAGTAAAAGAGGTCCTGCCAGGGATGTCAGGCCCAACAGTTATGAAGGTTGAGCCCGGCAAATTGTCCGAAGAATCCATTCTTGCAGTTCATGCTGTTGTGGACGCAGACCTTATTTTTACTATTGTAAATAAGTTAAAGAAAATTGGTGCACGGGACATCCTTGTCGTACCTATCGAGAGGATAATGCCCTGAAAGGGAAATAGGCGTGGAAAAATAAGAAAAGATAAGCAAAGGAGATTTCCTCAAAACTTGCCGGAGATGCTGGTTTATATGGTTTTTGAAGTGATTCCTGCCGTAGATATGCGGGGTGGAAAGTGCGTTCAGCTTGTTCAGGGAGTTCCGGGCAGTGAGATTGTATCTCTCGATGATCCTCTTGAAGTTGCCCTTGACTGGGTCCGAAAAGGAGCAAAGACCTTGCACCTTGTAGATCTGGATGGAGCAATTGAAGGGAAACGCAAAAACGCTCCTATAATTGAGAAAATAGTCCACACATGCCGGGAGAAAGGGGTGCGGATTCAGGTTGGAGGAGGTATTAGAAGCTTTGAGGATGCATCTGCTCTTCTTCAACTGGGGGTCTCAAGGGTTATTCTCGGAACTGCTGCACTTCAGAACCCGGAACTTGTAAAAAGGCTTTCCAGTGCCTTTGGAAATGAATGCATAACTGTTGCCTTGGATGCAAAAAATGGGAAAATCTCGATCAAAGGCTGGACTGAAGAATGTGCATATACTCCCATGGAAATGGGCAGAAAGTTTGAAGAACTGGGCGCAGGCAGCTTGCTTTTTACAAATATAGATACTGAAGGCCTTATGCAGGGAATAAATCCTGCCCCTACAAAAGAGCTTGTCGAATCTGTCAGTATTCCCGTAATCGCATCTGGAGGGGTAAGTTCTTTGCAAGATCTGAAGATTCTAAAGAAGATCGGGGCGGCAGGAGTCGTCATAGGCAGTGCTCTCTATACAGGCAGGTTCACGCTTGAGGCTGCAATTGAAGCAGTTCTGCATGAGTGAGACAAGGTACAAAGCTTTTATAAATTTAAAGAGAATGTGATGCTGTATGAGAACAGGCAGAATGTCCCGCAAGACAAAAGAAACCGACATCCAGCTTGAACTGAACCTTGATGGCACAGGAATTGCCGATGTCAACACAGGAATCGGGTTTTTTGACCATATGCTTATCTCTTTTGCTAAGCATGCGGAATTTGACCTTAAGGTGCATGCGGATGGCGACCTGTATGTGGATGAGCATCACCTGATAGAAGACACAGCGATAGTCCTCGGAAAAGTGCTTGCAGATGCGCTTGGAGATATGACAGGAATTGCCCGTTTTGGGGAAGCCAGAATCCCAATGGACGAAGCCCTTGCCGAGGTTGCCCTGGATATAGGCGGGCGCAGCTATCTCGTCCTGAACGCCGAGTTTTCAGCGCCTCAGGTTGGACAATTCAGTACCCAGCTAGTAAAACACTTCTTTGAAGCACTTGCCTCAAATGCGAAAATTACCATCCATGCAAGTGTCTATGGCGATAATGACCATCACAAGATCGAGGCACTCTTCAAAGCTTTTGCCTATGCCATGAAACGGGCTGTAAAGGTCGAGGGTAAAGAGGTAAAGAGCACCAAAGGACTTCTGTAACGCAAGCCTTTTGAAAAAAGGCTTGAGCGAAAACCCCGAGCAACGGCGTGGTCAAGCGGCGCAACAGTTGGTAATAAACCGGAGCAACAATTTTGGTCAAGTGGCAAAAAACCTGCGCTCAGGCTGACTGATTAATAATAAAGATGCTATGCTAAGTTTAAAAGAACCAATTTACAAATGCAAGGGCAACTCTTTCCTCCTTTTCTCATTTATATCGCTTAGTTGAGTTAGGCAAAAGGCATACTTTTGGAATTTAACTCAATATATGTTTTGGTTGATTCCACTTGTTCAGACGCATATTTTTTTCGTTGTTGCTGGCTCAAAGGAGAGGGCAAACGTACATTTTTATTCCGGGAAATTAATTTTATGGATAGAATTTGGGGGGAATGAAATGAAAGTTCTTTATGTTTATGCACACCCGGAACCGAAATCTTTTAACGGCGCTTTAAAGGATACAGCCCTTGCTGCCCTGCAGGAGAAGGGGCACGAAGTAAAGCTCTCTGACCTGTACGCAATGAAATTTCATCCTGTCCTGAAACCTTCAGACTTTCCAGAAAGGAAAAATCTTGAGGTCTTCAACCCTTTTCTGGAGGCTATAAAAGCAGTAAAGACAGGAGCCTTTTCACCCGATATTAAGGAGGAGATGGAAAAAGTAAAATGGGCTGACCTTCTGATTTTTCAGTTTCCTATTTATTTTACGGCTATGCCTGCCATTATGAAAGGCTGGATTGACCGTGTTCTGGCACCTGGGTTCGGGTTTGACCCGGTTACCAATAGTGCATACGATACCGGTCTCTTCAAGGGGAAGTCTGCAATGCTTGTTGCAACAACAGGGGCTCCGAAGGAACTGTATTCCGAAGGAGGCGCGCATGGCGACCTTAACAGACATCTCGAATCAATAACACACTGTGTTTTTGAATTTATGGGAATGAAGGTGCTCCCATCATACATAATTTATGAAGTGAGCAGCATGTCCAGAGAAAGAGGGGCTGAAGAGCTGGAAAAGTATAAACAGAGACTGCTTGAACTTTGATTCAGGTAAAGAGTCTTCAAGTTTTAATATTCAATTTTGATTAATTTTAAATGAAAAAAATTAATATTTCTTGTTTTTTCCCTGTTTGCTTTCTTCTGTTTACTCTTTAATTTTTAATTTTATTCTTTATTTCCTGCTGGCGGTTCTATATTATTTTATTTGCCTGCATGCTGTACAATAATTCTTTTTTCAACAAGAATATTCCTGCTTTTGCTGTCAATAATTCTAAGAAGAATTTCAGAATCCGCTTTGAAGCCATAATTATCGGAAGTGTTACTATCTCCATCCACACTTACTTTCACACTGGAATTAACATATTTTGAGCTATCTTGCCCACACAGGATCAATTTCTCTCCAATAGTCCAGAAGCCGTCTTCAAGAGTTGCACTGTTTCGGCTAACGTATGTATTGTTTTTCTTTTCGGGACTCAAATTCTCGTAAAAAACCTCTGTATCTCCTTCAACACGAGTTCCTCCGTTTCCAACATCCCCCTGGTAAGAGTTTCCGTATCCTGAAATCTTTATGGAAGTGGTACTGAGAGGAAGAGCATCGCCTCCTTCGTGCATAAGCACAATCTTATTTTCTTCAAGTGTGACTCTCTTTGTAGTCGGACCGACTCCATATAGTCCCCCTTTGCAGGATTCAACAGTAATTCTTGCCATGGGAGTTTGAGAATTTGCGTCTTCTCCAACACTGTTAAAGATAATGCCAGAAATTGCACCTGCAAGTACAATCAGAATAAGCAGCATAAGGAGGGAACCAACAACAGGGGTTATAGCCTCTGATGCTGATCCAGATGAATAGAATTGCTTACAAGAAATTTTTCCCCACGCTTTCATTAGTAATAGATGGGATAAACTGTAATAAATACTTTATTAAGTTTACTGGAAAAAGGAATTTACTAAGAAAAGTTTGGAGGGAATTTCTCCTGAATTATTTTCTTCTCCGCTGTCTCTGGTAATACTCCTTTTCGAGCTCGAAAATCCCTCGAACCGATTCAAGTTCTTTTTTGCTTTTAGCATAATTCAAAAGCACAAGAGCAACTCCGCAGAGCAGAGCTATAATTGCAATAGAGAAATATAGGGGTGCCGATTTGGTATAGTACTTAACCTGAATAGCTTCCTCCCGCTCTCCCATCTTCGAGGAAATCCACAGGAGGGTTTGCCTTCCTTTTTCATCAAAGGTTACATTCGCAGGCTCGGGCCTGGCTATCCCGAATACCCTGTTGCCAGTGACATATCCCTCTGGAAGTACCACACGGATGAATTCGGAATCGGGTTTCAGGACCGCAAAGCCCCGGGTTCCCGGAGTTTTGAGCGTATATGCAATAAAACCTGTTACAGGCTCTTCGAACTCCAGGTTTACAACTTTCATATTCCGGCTAATTTCCTGAGTCATGTTATAATTCAGATCTGAAGTTTCATTTCTGCGTGATAGTTCTTCAAAAGTTTGCGGGGTTGCTGTGGTCTCATTAGCAGGCTCTGCAAGCAATACAAAATCCTGAATCGGATCCTCTTCGCGACCACCGCCCAGGGTTTCAGGGGGATAAATCTCAAGCTTGCTGGTATTTACTGCGATATGTACAACCTGCACCTTCGTATTATTTTCCAGCAGATAGTACGTGGTTGTGTTTGCAAGCGTTTGATTGCCCGATTCGTTCAGGAAAACCTCAAATTCGTAATTAGAAATATTGCCATCATTCGGGACAATATCCTTTTTTTGGTCTATACAACCCAATACTAAGACCACCAGCAGGGCAAGGAACATAAACACAATTTTCGTTTTCATTCTCACAGACAAGTTCTCCCTTGAGCTTGAAGCAATCTCTTTTCAGCCTGCAGCAAATTACTTTTCTTCCAGATAAATCCTGTGCAGGGTCAGGGACAGGTTAATATTTATCCTATGCTTCCTCTTCTTAATAAACAGCACGGATAGACATCTCTAATAAATATGACAGAAAGCTCACTTTCCTGAATAAAAAGACAAGCCTGGAAGGCAGCAAAAATTCAAATATTAGATTTTCCGGAAGAGTTAAGGAATCTTTCCACCATAGCCCAGTCAATTTTCTTTATATACTTTGCCTGTAGCTTGGAAACATAAAGAATATTACTACCAATCAGGATTTTAAGGTCTGAAGGCTTGGGATCGGCTGTACCCAGTGGAAGAAGTACAGGTCCCTCAGGGGATGTAGATAATCTGAAATCCTGCCCGCTCTTTCTTATATAGGCTCTCACCTTTTCATCAATTGCAAACGATGGAATCATATTAACACCATTCAAAACTTGTCCGGGGAAGATAAATAATTACAGGTTACGATATAATAAAACTAAAGATCTGGTAAGCAGGAAAACTATCCTGTCAGACAGGAAAAACTGTCCTGATCATAGGAAGTTCCGGGGCAATTTTAAATCGCATGAAAGCAATTTAGGACGAAGATAATATGATGATGAGAGATAAGGGAAAACTTGTAATCTGGCCAGTATATCTTGACCAGACAAAGTCAAGGAGCAGCGGCAGAATTATCTCCCGGAAAAATGCAATAAAGGAACCGCAACTTAATGAGATAAAAGAAGCAGCCCAGCAGCTTGGTTTGCATCCTGAAGTAGAGCCTCAAAAAGCCTATCCCAAATCCTGGTGGGAAGTAAGTGGGAGAGTGCTTGTAGACGATAAAGGTCCGAAATCCGTTATTGCAAAACAGATTGCCTTAACTATAAAAAAGATGAGAAGCCAGCAGAGTCCTGCCAAAACCTGATATTAATATTATCTTAATACAAGAAAAAGAGGGCTTTGAAAGTCCAGAGATAAATAGTCCTGGTGTTTTGGAAATTTCCTATCTGTACTTCAGGCAGCCTTTATAAGTCCAGTTAGCCTTTATAAATCCAGTTAGCCTTTATAAATCCAGTTAGCCTTTATTTTTTAGTCTTTTATAGGGATATCTCATTTCTTTTCTGCAGCGCTGGCAGGAAACAACAATATATCCTTCTTTCAACCTGTAGCGAACATTCTTTCCGGGTACGAGAAAAGTGTAGCAGTGTTTGCAGATTCTGCTTTTGATCTCCCTTGGAATACTTGTCCGGGTTCTCATAGAGATATTTCTGATAAGCTGAACATAACGCTCACTGCGTTCAGGGTGTTCTGCATGCTCCCTTTTTGCAAGCTCAAAAAGCCGCCACATGCGCTGGGTTGCGATAACCTGAATCAGGTTTTTCTGCTGTTTTCTTGCTATTCTGGACATTGGTAAACCAATCCTGTATCTTCGAGTAGGATCTCGATCTTTGAAGCGTTTTTAAAAAACCGAAATCAGGATTCAAGAATAATCACATTGATATCAGGATTCTTGCCGCGTACAAGGGTTTTAAACTTTTCGGGATCTCCGTCCGTAATTCCAGGTTTCCCATAGTGCATCGGAATTACATCTTTTGGGGAAATGGCTGCAGCCACATTTGCTGCCTCTTCCTCATCCATTGTATATGTCCCTCCTATGGGCAAAAGGGCGACATCTGCCTTGATATCTTTCATCTCAGGGAAAAAATCACAGTCTCCTGCATGATAAATCCGGATTCCTCCAAGCTCCACTATATACCCTACTCCGAATCCACGTGGATGATAGGGTTTATCGACATTATAAGCCGGAACCACCTCAATCCTGATTCCTTTTATCTCAAGTCCGTCAGCCAGCACATCTCCCTCCTCAATCCTTCTTGCATCCCCTTTGAATTGCAGGGATAGATTTTCAGGGATCAGAGTAGTTGAATCCGACCTGCGGACTTTTCGGATATCATCAGGACTGCAATGATCCGAGTGCTCATGAGTGATCAACAGGATGTCGGCTTTATCTTCAAAAGCAGGTTCTTCACCGAGATCATAAGGATCGATATAAATCTTTTTTCCATCCCCATCAAGCAGAAAACCGGCGTGACCCAGCCATCGAATATTTACTCTTCCTATCTTTACACTGTTCATCTCATACCCCTACGAACTCCCTAATTGAGCTTGTGAGAATATTCTAACGAAAGATTATATCAGGACTATTTATAGAAGAATCGTTTTGCGGTTATATTAATAGTATCCGACAATATAGACTCTATCTTTTAAGAGGAAAATGTTCATAGAAGCATCACAGGGCTTAAAAAGGTTAGAACACTTGAAAAGCAGCTGATTACCTATCCTTATTAACATAACCTGGATCAATTACCCTGTCATAGATCATCTTCTGCATATAACACACAATCGGGAGTTTGATTACCACTGCTTCTCTCTTGTCCTCCTGCACGCTGAACTCCGATTAACTCTTTCCCATCGGCAATCAGAAAAAATTCTTCATTTATACCTGACACCATCAATTATAATATTATCCAGAAAATCCATGAATTCCTCTGTGGTTTTTTTGAATTCAAAAGGCAGCAAACTGAACCTTTCCGGTTTATCAACAATAACAGTCAGTTTGCAAGTTTTCTCCAGTCTTTTTAGTTCCGGTTCAAACTCCTTTAGAAACTCAGGGCTGGACGAGAAAATAATAAGTTCTTCTTTTACTCTGTCCAGGATTTCACGTATTCTGTTCTTTATCCCCCAATCACTCTGGATGCACCATACAGGAGAAGTTTTTGGGAGTTCATAGCTCAGTTCATTGAGCTGGTCAAGCGTCTCGATTGCACAATTAATAAATTCGTCTTTTATCTTTCCGATCACCTCTCTTGGATCGACTGCCCGGAAATAGGTAGGAGATCCCTGCCTTACTTCAAGAAAGCCTTTTTTAGCAAGTACTTTGAGAATTTCATATATTTTGGCTCTTGGCACATTTGTAAGCTCATGGATCTCACGGGCTGTAGCTTCCCTCAAACTTACAAGCCCAACATAGGCTTTTGCCTCATTTTCGGTTAGCCCAAGCTTCTCAAGGTTGTGAATTAACTGAGGATTAATTTGTGGAAACATTTGTTACCCCTAATGTAACAATAAACTTAAATCTTTTCTGTCTATATACGTCATAGACCTGAGCTACTTAAAAAATTTGCCTCACATTAAAATAATTATAAGAATGTCTATTTGAATACAGGTTAATAGACCGAATGGGTAAGTAAGCATCCAACTTAAAGAGAAAAAATATATTGAAGACGTAGCTCAAAGTCCTTAAATCGACTTCATATAAAATTATGAGGGGAATCTACTATTAAAGATACTTTTGAAAAACTGGGATTTTTCATCCAGAACAATCGTTTTTCTGTACTCCTGATAGCTTTCCTGTTCGTAATAATCTCAACGCAGGGAGCACAGCTAATTGAGATGAAATCAGGAACAGATACCTTTGTCGGGAAAGACTCTCCTCTCTACCAGGATTATGATCACCTTTATCAGAGTATTTTTCAGACGCGATCTATTGTTATAATGGTAGAGGGTAATGAGGTAAAAAGTGCTGATCTGATGAAAGCCGTAGACAGGTTAGAGCATCAGTTACAGGCAACGGACGGGGTGATCGAAACTATAAGCCCTGCCTCCCTTATCAAACAGGTTAATTATCAGATGACAGGAAGGTATACGCTTCCCGAAACCGATGAAGAAATAAAAGCCATTATAGATGGAAACCCTGATATTTTCGGTCAGATCATCCCTGACAACACTCATATGCTGATTTCTGTAAATATGGCTGGTTCAGCCAGTGACAAGGCACAGGAAGATATCCTTGTTGCAACTGAAGATGCTGTATCTTTTGCGGATTTCCCGCCCTCTTACAATATTATTATCACTGGCGATCCAGCATTCAGCATTTCCATGAACTACGAGATGAATACCAGTATGGGTTTACTTTTAGGACTTTCAGCTATTTTCATGGTTACAGTATTGCTCCTTGTATTCAGGCATGTCCGCTGGTCTCTTCTCCCTCTGCCTGTAGTCCTTCTGGGCGTTGTCTATACCTTCGGAGCTATGGGCTATATAGGAATTCCAATGTCCATGGTTTCTATGTCAGCATTCCCTATCCTCATAGGCGTGGGAATTGACTATGCTATCCAGTTCCATAACAGGCTTGAAGAAGAACTTCAAGAAAAAGGAAATAAAACTGGAGCAGTTATAGAAACCGTAAAACATACCGGTCCTGCGGTCCTTATAGCTCTGGCAATGACAGCCCTTGGATTTTTCTCCCTCTTTACATCTACTGTGCCAATGATCCAGGACTTTGGAAAACTGCTAATGATAGGCATTTTAATGTGTTATTTCTCTTCCATCTTCGTAGGTGTTGTAACGATTTCCTTATTTGATAAATATTCGGAGAAAAATCCCCTGAGGAAGATAGCAAATAAGATAAAACCAGCAAACTCGGGGAAGAAGAAAAAATCTGAAGAAGAAAGCGCGAGCAGCCGTCTTATTGGAAGAACTCTTCAGAAGATTACGAATGTGACTATCAAATATAATATTTTAGTACTGGGAATTGCATGCTTGCTCTGTTTTGGTGGTCTCTATCTTGATCAATCCGTACCTATTGAGACTGACGTTCAAACCTTCGTACCCCAGGATATGCCTGCCCTTGTGAATCTCAGACATATGGGAGATATCATGGGCGGAGATGATCAATTAAATCTCATCATCAAGGTGAAGGACACGGCAAACCCGGATGTTCTGAAGTGGATAGACCGTTTTTCCGAACATGAAGTAGCATCCAATGCGCACATTTACAGCGCTACTAGCATAGTGCCGCTCGTAAAGGAAAGGAATGGAGGTGTAATTCCCGATACCAGCCAGGAAATAAAGAACATCTACTCCCAGATCCCAGAAGCGCAGAAGAATCGCTACATGTACGGAAATAACATGCTTCTCCTTAACTTCAATATAGGGAATGCGGTTGCAGACATCAAGATGACAGGGATTGAAGAGCTTACAAACATTGTAAAGCAGGACATGCAGTGGATGCCAGCTCCACCAGGAACCACAGTTACAATTACTGGAAACTCGGTCGTGTTTATGGAGGTTCTTACTGCTCTTACCAGCGGAAGAGTTGCAATGACTTTCTTTGGTCTTCTTCTCGTGTTTGCAGGGCTTCTTGTGGTTTATCGGGATTGGGTGAAAGCACTGGTTCCTGTAATCCCTATGGTAATAGTAATAGGCTGGTCAGGCGGAGTCATGAGCTATCTTAATATCGACTATACTCCCATGACAGCAACCCTGGGAGCACTGATTTTAGGGGTCGGGTCCGAGTATGCTATCCTCATGATGGAACGTTACTTTGAAGAGAAGGATAAAGGAGTTAGTCATATCGAAGCAATCCAGATGGCAAGTTCTAAAATAGGAAGTGCAATCGTTGCTTCAGGGGCTACGACAGTATTCGGGTTCATGGCCCTGATAGCTTCTCCTTTTCCAATGATTACGGACTTCGGTATGGTTACGGTTATCGATATTGTTCTGGCTCTCCTGGCAACCTTTGTAGTCTTCCCGCCGCTTATGATTACCCTTGATACCTGGCGGGATAGAAGAAAAGGTCTCAGGACGGCAGAAAAAAGGACTGAAATACAGAAACAAACTCAGGGAGCCGAAATATGAGGCTAGTGACCATAAAATTAAGGCAAAAAATGATTAAAAAATTCACTATAGTTACGTTAATACTATCAATATTATCTATTACTGCATCTCCAGCCCTCGGAAATAACAACGATGAGACTAATTTCCTTATCCCGGAGCATGGCTACACTGTAGACTACTACAGAAGTTACGGGGAGCCGGTCATTCGTGCATCAATTATAGGAAATCCCGAACTCAGTAGGGGAGAAACAGCAGACCTGCAGATAACAATAGCTAACAGTGGAGTGGTAGAAGGTTTCAAGAGGCTTAACGCAAACCAGAATAGAATTCCAGATTCAACAGAGGAAAAGCTTGCAGAGGCTGAAATGGAAGAAGAAAAAGGGTGCACGACAGCAAAAAATATTAAAGCTGTCCTTGTGTCAGAAACTGAGTATATTGAAGTCGAACCTGCAACCTGTGTGCAGCACGTGGAAGAACTTGAAACAGGTTATACGGCAACCCTCCGCTATACAATAAAAATAGATAGTGATGCACCTGCCGGAAGTTACGAGCTCCTCCTTCCTTTAAATTATCAATATCAGGCAAACGTCCGGACTACAACTGCGGATGTAATAAATCTGGGTCTGACGGATACGCAGTATGCAAGAGAGTACAAAACTAAAACCGAAACTCTCAGAATACCTATCTCTATAGAAAATAAACCCAGATTAGAAGTAACCAACGTCTCCGGAAATTTAGCTCAGGGGGAGAGTAAAGCCATTGAAATCACCTATAAGAACACCGGGGAGAGCGTAGCAAAAGACGCTTTAGCTCGAATTATCGTTATGAGCCCACTGAGTACTGAGAAATCCATAGTGAGGCTTGGAGACATAGAACCAGGGGAGGAAAAGATCGCCAGGTTCGTGATTTCGGCAGATCAGGACGCCCTTGTGAAGAATTACGGCATAAATAGTGAAATAAAATATATTGATGAAGATGGGGAAACCTCCTTTTCAGAAAACATGAAAGTCAATATACACCTTGAAGCTACAGAAAAAAAATTTAGCATAACGGGTGTAGCAGTCATACTGATTGTCCTTATCGCTCTTTATCAGATCATAAATGTATACCGGAAAAGAAACAAGAATAATGAGAATGCATCAGGTGATTTAAATGAATAAAAATGGATTTTTTACTGCTGTCACAACTCTTCTTGTCCTCTGCTGGGCGATCCTTCCAGCACAAGCAGCTCTACCTAAAAATTTTGATATCAGTGATAATTATTACAACGTATATGGAGGGCCTGACCTTAGCGCAACACTTATCGGAGATAATGAATTTTCGAGAGGAGATACTGTAACCCTTAATATAGAGCTGATGAATAAAGGCAAAATTGCCGGCTTTAAAGTTGAAAACGAAGTAGATCTCGGAGATTATGTAGGTGAAATGCTTCAGCAAGCAGAAATGCAGTATGAAGCTCAGGCTACGACAGCAGTAGGCATCCTTGCAACCCTCAAATCCGAAGACCCTAATATTAAGGTTAAATCAGGGCCACAGCAAGCAGGCACTCTCAGACAGGGTAAACAGAGTGCAAGCCCAACAAAATTTACGATTGAGATTAACAAAAATGCCTCTGCAGGCACCTATCCGTTAACCCTTGAACTTTCATACCAGTACCAGCACAATGTCCAGGTGGGGGGAGACGAATTTGACGCCACAACAGGTGTTGTAACTAACAAGGAAGTAGGCATCTGGTATGAAAACAAAACTCAGACACAGACTCTCAATATAAAGGTCAAAAAAGAGCCTTACTTTGAGGTCACAAACGTGACAGGTGACCTTTACCCTGATGAAGGCGGAATGCTCCGTGTTACTTATAAAAACATTGGCGAAGAGCCTGCAAAAGATGCTACAGTCAGGATCAGTGCAGCTGATCCCATCAGCACAACTGACGACCAGGCTTATCTTGGAACACTAAACCCTGGAGAAAGTGCTGTTGCCATTTTCGATATGGATGTAGACGAAACTGCAACCCCGAAGCCTTATTCTCTTAACAGTGAAATTCTCTATGAAGATGCTGACGGACACGATCAGGTCTCAGATAGTATCAAGATTAATACTGAAGTTCTGCCTGCCAAGGAGAGCCTCCCTGGATATCAGACGGTAACAGGCGTGGCATTTATGGCTCTTGCAGCATTTTTCGTCATGTTAAGGAAGAAGAGACAGGACTGAGATTAGTCACCAAAATATTAAAAAGGTTTGAGCTAACAACGTATTCAAAGGTGTATCTAGATAGTCTTTTTAAAAGACTATAACCCCTTAATTTTTAGAAATACGCATATTCGGCTTTATAAGTTTGAATTTTTTACTCAAACTGCAAAGCAATCACCTGAATAATTCTGAAAATCAAACCTTTTTGAGTATAACCTAATTAATTTTTTTCTGTTACGCCTGTACATTGCGCTTGAAGAGAATGGAGAATAAGATATGAATGGAAATCTGTATAAAAATATAGTAATTGCAACCGATGGGTCAATAAACACCCGTAGAGCTATTTCTTATGGTATTGAGCTTGCGAAACTTAGCGGGGCTACTGTTTACGCCCTTTATGTAATTGATACCAGATCCACGATTTCCGAGACCTGGACTATTGGCAGGGACATGATATATAACATCATGAAAAGTGATGGAGAGAAGGCGGTATCTGAAGTTAAGGCGATTGGAGAAGCTTCAGTGGTAGAAGTAAAAGAGGTTGTTTTAGACGGTTGCCCGAGTAGTGAGATTATAAAATTTGCAGAAAGTATTAATGCTGACCTGATAGTAATGGGTACGCTTGGAGCATCCGGGCTCGAAAGATTTCTGATTGGAAGCGTTGCAGAAAAAGTAGTAAGAGGCTCAAAAATTCCGGTTCTGGTCGTTCGGGGGAGGAGTAGATCTGAAACCTCCTCTTAAATTATGGTTATAAATTCAGTCGGAACGATCTGGCTCTTTGGAACTGGCTTTGATTTGCTTTTTTTCACTGACATGTTTTGCAATCATTACCTCGGTGGATTTAATAACTGCATAAACTCTGTCTCCAGGGTTTATATCCAGTTCTTTTACAGCTTCTTCGGTAACTACTGAGGTTATAATTGAAGGTTCTACTTCAATTGTAATTTTGCTAACAAGCCCGTTTTTTTCCACTTCAAGAACTTTACCTGCCAACCGATTTCTGGCTGATAACTTAAAACTAATGTTTTCCCAGGATGTTTCATCCTCTAGTGTTTCATTAATAAGCTGTTTACCTGCCTCATACTCTGCCAGCAACTTTCTACCAAGGTCGGTCAGAAAGGTACCCTGTTCTTTTCCCCCACGCACTGTGATGACAGCGGGTTCGCCAAGAGCCTCATTCATTTTTTTAAGCATGGTCCAGGCATGTTTATACGAAATTCCGAGTTTCTTGCAGGCTTTACGAAGTGAATGTTCTTCTTCTATTGTCCTCAATAACTCAGCTCTTCCAGCACCCATAACCGTTTTTCCGCCTTCCGTAAACCAGAGCTTTGTTCTTGCTTTCATAGATTTTCACCTTTTACCTGAGCACGTGGACAGAACTTGCCTTGAACTGGGCATGAGCCTGAATCCCGAGAAAAATATTCATTTCTTCCGCCGATTGCCGGATTATAGGGCGTTAAAGGGAGCGCCTTAGTCAAGTTTCACCCTGACAAGAGCTCCCAGCATCCAGACTTAAGTAACCCTGCCCTGTAGGGAGTTTCTGATGCTGGATTGTGCAGAAGTTTTACTTAATACTATGTTTTCAGGTCTCCGGGAGGGGCGTACCTGGTTCTTAACCTCAATATTCCCTGAAGCGTTAATAAATATCTTCCCGGATTTAATTCTCAGAAATCTGCGGTCCGAATTTATTCTACAAGCGGCTGTAGCTCTTCAGGTATTTTATCTCTTCCTTCAGTAATCACAGGGGCGATAGGCGGCTGATCGTTTTCTATGAATATTTGCTGACCTGGCTCTTCGAGGAGTAATTTTATAAACTCAGCAGCAAGCTCTGGTTTCCCAGTATTTTTAGGAATGGTTACGCCATACACGATTATGGAAAATCGTCAGAGTCTCTCCTCCCCCTGCAGCAGCATTTCCAGATGTGTTTTCCATAGAGCTCACACTCTCGTTCTTTCCCCTATCTCCAACATAACCTATGCCGGCAAATACAACCAGAATCAAGAGGGTTGATATAAATCTGAAAATTCTGGTTTTAATCTTCATGGTTATATCGTTTTGAACGTGACAGATATAAGCTTTTTGAGGAAGAATAACTGCTTTTTCACAATAAAAAAGTAATATTTAGGAAGAAAGGGTAATAAATACCATAAAAATTACTTTAAAACTGCAAAAGGTCTTCAGACATTCTTATTTTCGATAATTATGGAGTTTAGAGCGGCTAAATGAAAATATTTTTCTATCCGACTGATAGGAGTTAAGGGCAGTTGAATCCAATTAACTTGCTTAATGTGAGGGAAATAAGTACATCTTCAAGCAAAGATATTAATAATAATTTGACCAAAGTAAATAATTCATTTATTCATATATTAATAAAGAATATATAAAAGATAAAATTTAAGAAAATGAATTAATATCTCAGATATTTCGATAAAAAAAGCTATGCTTGCTTACAATACTAAAGCATTTTGAAGGTTTCTTTATGGACGGTTATAATATTTTCCTTATAATGCTTGCGGTCTACATAGCCGGGCTTGTATCGGTCGGCTGGTATTTTAATAAAAAACAGAAATCTATTACTGACTTCTGGCTTGCAGGAAGGGGAATAGGACCCTTTCCCCTTGGTTTCTCAGCTGCAGCTTCCTGGCTAACAGCAGGCGGGGTTCTTGCAGTCATCGGGTATTTCATGCTTCAGGGAATGGGATCTATATGGGCTTTTGTAGCTCCGAATATCATTGCCCTGCTCGTAATCGCAGTGCTTGTGAAAAAGATTAAGAACCTGCCAGCAATTACACAACCCGAACTTTTAGAACAGCGCTATGGCAGTATAGTCAGATGGCCTATTGCCCTGATTATCACGGTTGTAATGATTCTCTTTGCAGTTGCCGATGTTACAGGGCTTTCCCTGGTATTGCAAACATTTTACGGTCTTGATCCCTTTTATGCCGCAGCCATTGTTGCAATTGCAGTTTCGATTTACGTGACGCTTGGAGGACTATCTGCAGTTGTCTGGACGGATGTTATCCAGTTTGGCTTTCTCTCCCTTTTCGTAATAGCAATGGCTTTTGTTGCAGTAGGGACTGTGGCAGATGGAGGGCTTCAGGTGCCTGCAATAAGCAGTTCCGAACTTTTCGGAAGCTTGCCAGGAGACTGGTGGAATCCTCTTTCAATTGGCCTTCCCATGGTACTAATTTTCTGCTTTGCTATCATTCCTGGCTGGATTATTGAGCAGGATCCCTGGCAGAAAGTCTGGGCAGCAAGGGATGCAAAATCTGCCAGTCTTGGAATGATTATAGGGTCACTTATGATCACTGTAGTTTTCACGGCATGTGCCGTAATTGCAATAGCCCTCAGTTACATTTTTCCTGATATAGCCGGAATGGGTTTCCCTGCAGGTATGTCCCTTGCAGAACCCGCACTTTTAGCTTTTGTAAATGAACGTTTTGCCTCTGCACCAGCAGTGATAGCCCTCAGTGCAATAGGACTTGCAGCTGCTTCCATGTCCTGTGCGGATACATTTTCAACCTCAGGAGCCTCCTGTATCTCTAGGGACATCTACCAAAGGTATATAAAACCAGATGCTACAATGAAAGAAATGATGCTGGTAAACAGAGCCAGTGTACTGTTTATTATACTCGCTGCAACAGCAGGCTCATTCGTAATCCCCAATATTATTGATGCTATTCACATTGCAACTTTCATTGCAAGCTCTTCTTACTTCTTCCCGCTTATGGGAGGCCTGTACTGGAAGCGGGCTACCAAGGAAGGAGCCTTTGCAGGCATGGTAGTTGGGTTCACTGTTCAGGTAGCCCTTGTAGCTCTGGATCTTATAAAGACTCCACCTCTTGCTCCCAGTTATTTGGAAAGCATTCATCCCGTTCTGATGAGCCACGGAGTTATCGTGGGAATGTCTCTCAGTGCAATCGCTTTCTTCTTAGTTTCCTTCATGACAAAACCTTCAAGCAGGGTAAATCTCGCACCCTTTTTTGAAGAAGAAGCAGAAGAACTTGCCCGCTATGAAGCAAAAGGTATCAATGAAAATGATCCTGAGTACAGAGCTTTCCTCAAAAATCTGAATGAAAAAGTTACAGGAGAACGTGCTCACCTTCAGCTCAATCTCCGGGCTTCAGGAAGCCTTAGCTGGCACGAACTGGTAGATAAACTTAAAGCGAGTTCTCCAGCCTGGGTTACGCCTACAGGACTTGACTCCATATACAGGCTAACTCATGGGGATATGCTTGCCTGTGTAGCAGTTTCCAGGGGAAGCGGAGAGCAAGATATCTGGCTCAAAGCCGAGCCAAGGCTTGAAACCGTGGGAAGGCAGAAAAGAGAGCTTTTCACCGCCTATGAAGAGCTAAAAAAAGTACTTGGTCAGAAGAATATAAGTCTGGACTTTTATTAAAACAGGGTTCTAATTGAACCTTGTTTATTTTTTGTAATTTTAGCTTTTAAAGTTTAAGTGCGTTTTTAAGAGTTTCTTTCCCGAAATAGAGATCTTCTAGTGAGAATACCTCAAAATTATAGACTCCTTTGTATCCTGAAAGCAGTTTCAGGACTGTAAAGTCTGCACAGCCCTTTCCTGGAGCCATGTGTTCATCTCCATCGTATCTTTGCGTCCACTCCCCGCTGTTATCGTGCAGGTGAAGATGAATTATGTGTTTCTGCAGGATCCTGACAAATTCCCTGAGTTTTTCAGAATTACCTCCGCAGGTAAGGTTTGCATGCCCTATGTCAAAGGTAGCCTTCAAGTATCCGGAATTCACAGTTTCTATTGTCCGAGAAAGCTCCTCTGCCGTACAGCAAAAATTCGAAGGATCTGTACCTTCTTTGTTCTCAAGACCCAGGATAACTCCGTAATCTTCAGCTACTGAGGCAAGCCTGCTCAGGTTTTCTATCATAGATGAGAACGATTTTTCCCTATCAGTCCCAATTCTGCCCGGATGCAGTACCACAACTGAGGCTCCAGTCCGGTTTGCAAGTTCAATTGATTCTTCCATAAGGGCAAATTCTCTCTTGCCCATCTGTGCAGTATCTATCTGGAGAGCAGATGGATATTTTGGATCTGCAGCCCAGTAAGGAGCATGAACTGTAACTGCAAAATTATAGATTGAAATTTCATCCAGTACCCTGTCAAGCTTTTCTTTTTCAAGTGTCAAACCGTGATAGATCCCAAGTTTGGGAATATACAGCTCTATAGAATCAACATGTTCTTTTAAATCCCCAGGGGCGCCGGCAAAAGATGAAGCTCCTAAAATCACGCACTAAGCAAGGAAACTAAATATAAATATCCTTTTCTGATCCTGCGGTATTCAAACCGCGAGAAATAACTAAGAATAATAGTTTTGATTGAAGCCAGAATTAAAAGCCTGTGAAAATTCCCTCTTTAAGCTTATTCAGATAATTCCATGCTCATAATGTGAGAAAATTAGTCAACATATTTATATATAATAAGATGTTATACGCACAACAATTTGAAATATTTTATAAAAATTCATTTAAAAAGTATATATCCCTTTAATAAATATACTGTCCTCCAGCAAACAAACAGTATTAAATATTTTTTTGCTTATGATACTGGCAACATATAATTTTTGTACAGCAAATAAATGAAGAAGTTTATACAACTTACTATTTATGAAAACTAATAATATAAAAACAATGTCAGATGAATTTATTAATATAAAAATAGCAAATATTTTTAATTAATTGATAAAAAAATCTACTAATTACAATCGGAATCTTTATATTATATTGAATGAAGTAAAATTCTTTTATTTATATAAATATATGAATTTGTTTGTTTTACAGCACTCAACATGTCTTATAAAATTGATTGTATATTATATAGTCTTATAATAATATTTTAAAAGCCTACATATTTCGAAAGGTTTATGAATGATCCTCCCTAATCAAAAAATTAACGCGCGTCATAATCATATTTCTTCGTGATGATATGGCAAACGATTTGAAAAAAATGTACAGCGTTTTTTGAATCCATTTATTACATATAATAATATTAAAGGAGGAAAATGAATGGAACCACTCGTAAGCATGGGAGTGCTTGCATTAATTGGAGTGGCTGCGACCATTGCAGGTGCATCCGAAGACCTGGAATCGGATATAGGATCGCAGAGTAACCCCAACTCTCAGGTGCAGCTAGCTCCCCAGATGGGATATCCACACAGAATTTTTAATAAAGCCATTTCAGGTGAACCACCATCCAATGCTTTAATGTGTTCGATTGGTGGAGCCGTTGCAACAGTATTAATAGCTGAATTTACGCTATCTCCACTCTTTGCACTGGTATTAGGTTCTTTAGTTGCAGCATGCATACATGGTACCTTTGCGGTAACTGCTACAATGGGCAGAGCTGCCAGTCAGAGTAGGTTCAAGCAGCCGATTTATCTGGATTTAATAAGAAGCCATACCCCGGCGATTATGGGATTTGCATTTATAACGACCTTCTGTGTTCTAGTAGTATCGTATCTGATGACCGTTGTACTCGGACACCCCTTCCCGCTAACTATGCTGGCTTTTATCTGGGGTATCACAGTAGGTGCAATCGGATCTTCAACAGGTGACATCCACTACGGTGCAGAGCGTGAATTCCAGCAGTTTGAATTCGGTTCAGGATTAAACGCTTCAAACTCAGGAAATATTGTAAGATATGCCGAATCAGGGCTCAGGAACGGGTATGATAATTCTTGGTTCTGTTCTAAGTTTGGAGGTCCTGTTACCGGAATTGCTTTTGGTATGACCGTATTCCTGGGAAGCTGGATAACCACTATTTTTGATCCTTCACAGGGGCTTACTGAAGGTTGGCTCTCTGTTGTTGCAGGTGTCATTATTGTCCTTATATTAATTATCTGGAACTGGAAGATTGAAACAAAAGCCCGCAACGATTTCGGACCTTATAAACAGGAAAACTCCGAGGAGGCTTCAGCATGATTGACGCTATCTTAGGAAATATCCTCTGGATGGTTCTCATTGTTATTGGTGGCGTTTTGGTCTCCTGGGGTGTCCACTTCGTGCCTGTAGGTGGTGCACCTGCAGCTATGGCTCAGGCGACTGGAGTCGGTACCGGTACAGTGCAGCTGGCAGCAGGTGCAGGTCTTACAGGGCTTGTCAGTGCCGGGTTTATGATGAACGTAACCGACAACCTTGCCCTGATTGCTGCCTCAGGTGCAGTAGGAGCAATGATCATGATCGCTGTGACCATGATTGTAGGCACCTGGGTCTATGTTTATGGTGTAGGGGTTGTGCCTTCTTCTGCAAAAGTAAAGTATGACCCTATAACAAGATATAGACAGGACCTTTATGTGTCTCAGGGTACTGAGGGTCACGGGATTCCTACTGTCAGTTTTGTGAGTGGAGTCATCGGTGCTGCTCTTGGTGGGCTCGGAGGGTCCCTGGTTTATTATTCACTCATTGAAGTAGGTGTGAATGCTGGGCTGGAACGTGTCGGAGTCACCACTGCAGTCACAGGGAACTCACTTGTTGCACTTGCAGCAATATTTGCAATAGGCATTTTCTTAGTGAACGCTGTAATTCCTTCCTATAACATAGGAGGTACAATTGAAGGGTTCCATGATCCGAAATTCAAAAAATGGCCAAAAGCGGTTATTTCTTCCCTCGTAGCTTCAATACTGTGTGCTATTGTGGCTGTAATTGCAATCTCACAGCTTGGAGGTATTTAAAATGTCTGTAGGCGGAGCAGGAGGAGAAGCTAAAGGCGGATATCCTCCACAAACAATAATGGCTCTGGGTATAGTTGGCGGGCTTGTCGGAATTTACCTGGGTAACTTTGCACCTCCGGCGTATTCCTTCTTTGGAGGAATTGGAGCAATCTGTGCAACGGTCTGGGGTGCTGATGCAGTTCGGCGTGTTGCAAGCTATGGGCTTGGTACAGGTGTTCCATCAATCGGTATGTTAGCCCTTGGTATGGGTGTTGTAGCAGCTCTATTCGGACTTTCCATAGGAGGCATTGCAGGACCCATAGTTGCTTTCATTGTGGCAGCAATTATAGGTGCCGTTATTGGTGCCCTTGCAAACAAAGTAATCGGCATGGGTATCCCTATTATGGAACAGGCAATGGTAGAAATTGCAGGTGCTGGTACTCTTGTAATTCTCGGTCTGAGTGTAGTTATTGCCGGGTCGTTCGAGTATGCTGCAGTTATTGAAAGTGTTATTGCAAACGGATACATTGCACTGATCTTTATAATAGGTGGTATGGGAATACTTCATCCTTTCAATGCCAGCCTGGGTCCTGATGAGAAACAGGACAGAACACTCATGCTTGCTGTTGAAAAAGGGGCAATCGCATTAGTAATTACAGGTCTTGCGTCTTCTCTGCATGAAGGATTGATGTCAGCTGGCGTAAACATACTTATAGGAATTATAATCTGGTATGTTGCCTTCAGCAAACACTACGCGCTTATTAAGAGAGATGCACATGCAGTGGTTGGAACCGGTATGCTTCCAAGTGCGGAGGAATTGCAATGAGCATTGTTCGTATAGCTCCCGAGATAAATCTGGTCATGGATACGGATTCTGGAGCCGTCACACAAGAACGGAAAGACTCTATTCAGTATTCCATGGAGCCCGTCTTTGAGAGAGTGGACAAACTGGATGCAATTGCAGACGATCTGTTAAATTCACTCTCACCCAGCGCACCACTCCTTAATTCCTGGCCAGGCCGTGAGCATACCTCCTACATGGCAGGAATTTACGCAAACTCCTTCTATGGAGTTGTTATAGGTCTTGCCTTTGGCGGACTGCTGGCACTAATAATATACATTACAAGACTGATGGAAGGGGTGGTGTAAAATGGTAGAGAAGAGAGAACCAGCCCCAGGATGGCCTATCCTGAAAGGTGAATATGAAGTAGGCGATCCCAAGAACTGTGTACTGGTAATTACCTGCGGGTCACACCTTCCCGGAAAGCCAATCCTTGACGCAGGGGCAGCCATAACCGGATCGTGTAAGACCGAAAACCTCGGTATTGAAAAAGTCGTTGCTCATATTATCTCAAACCCTAACATCAGATATCTGCTTGTGACTGGCTCTGAAGTTAAAGGGCACGTTACCGGACAGTCGATGTTAGCCCTCCATGCAAACGGTGTAAAAGAAAACAGGATTGATGGAGCACTAGGGGCAATTCCATATGTGGAAAATCTGAATGCAGCCGCAATTGCTCGCTTCCAGGAACAGGTTGAAGCTGTCAATCTGATCGATACCGAAGATATGGGTGTTATCACCGCCAAGGTGAGAGAACTCGCCTCAAAAGATCCCGGTGCCTTTGATGCAGAACCAATGATTGTGGAAATCAGTGAGGAGGGCGAAGGAGAAGAAGAAGAAGGCGGCGTTGTAAGACCAGTTTCCGGTGAAATTGCACTTCTTCGTAGCAGGATGAAGGCAATTGAAGAACGGATGATAAATATAGGGAACTTGAACAAGTTCCACGCAGGAGTTCACGCAGGAAAGATTGAAGGCGTTATGATAGGGTTGACAGTGACCATATCCCTGCTTGGATTATTACTGCTAGGGAGGTAACGTAAATGGCAGAAGAATATGAAAAAGGCGTACCAATGGTGCTTGCTCCTCAGATGGGCGCAATTGATGCTACTGTTGAGAGCATTCGATATAGAGCACAATTGATTGCGAGAAACCAGAAGCTGGATTCCGGGGTTATGTCTACCGGAGTAATCGGCTTTGCAGCAGGTTTCATCTTTTCACTGCTGATGGTCATTGTACTCCCACTACTGGTCTGGTGAGAGGTGAGAAAATATGGATGGAAAAGCACCAGCAGCGTTTGTAGAGCCAAGCGAGTTTAACGAAGTAATGAAAAGGCTCGATAAGATCGACGAAAAGATCGAGTTTGTCAACAGTGAAATTGCGCAGAGAATTGGAAAGAAAGTAGGAAGAGATATCGGAATTCTGTACGGCGGAGTTTTGGGCCTGCTGCTCTTCCTGATCTATGTCCAGGTATCATCAATGTTCTTATAAATGAGGGATCAAAATGTTCAAGTTTGACAAGAAACAGGAAGTTTTTGAAATCGGTGGAGTTAAGTTTGGCGGACAGCCTGGCGAATATCCAACCGTATTAGTCAGTACCATGTTCTATGCAAGACACAAGATTGTATCTGACGAGGACAAGGGTATTTTTGACAGAGAAGCCGCAGAAAATCTCTGGAACACTCAGGTCGCACTGAGCGATGAAACGGGGCTCCCCTATGTAAACCAGATTGTAGGAGAAACCCCTGAAGCAATTAAGCGTTATATCGACTGGTTCGTTGAGATCGATGACAGGACACCTTTCCTGATTGACTCCTCAGCCGGAAACGTGCGTGCAGCAGCAGCTCAGCACTGTACCGAAATTGGTGTTGCAGACAGGGCAATCCACAACTCGATTAACGCAAGTATCGAACAGGAAGAAATCGATGCTCTCACTGACAGCGATGTAACAGCTGCAATCGTTCTGGCTTTCAACGCAACTGACCCGACCGTAAAAGGAAAGATAGATATCCTTGAAGTCGGCGGTTCCGGACAAACCAAGGGTATGCTCCAGGTCGCAAAGGAATGTGGAATAAAGTACCCAATTATCGACGTCGCAGCCATGCCTCTTGGGGCAGGTTCCGGTGCTACTATCCGCTCGATACCCACACTGAAAGCAAGATTCGGGCTGCCAATCGGCGGTGGATACCACAACATGGCTTCGGCATGGGACTGGCTCCGCAAATTCAAGAAGACTCAGCCTGATCCAAAGGCAATCTACATGCCTTCAGACATTGGTACTAACCTTGTAGCCCAGATCGCAGGTTCGGACTATCTGCTCTATGGTCCTATCGAGAACGTCAACCAGATTTTCCCAGCTGTTGCAATGGTCGACATCATGCTCGGTGAAACTGCAAAGGAACTTGGCGTCGAGATTGCAGATCTGGCAAACCACCCGGTTACCAAACTGACATAATCTAATTGAAAAAAACTAAAAGAGTCTCAGGACTCAAAGCAGAGGAAATTTTCCTTTGCTTTTTTTATTTTCTAAACCATTGTGGCTTTTTATCAAACACTGGCATTTGTTTTCCTTCCCCATCTGGCTCTTAGTTTTCATGTATTTCTGCCGAATTTTTAGTTCTAATTAAATACTTTTAGATGTAGTTTCAGGCAAATCGGGAAATTCTGATTTATGCGAGCCAGAAACCATGCTATAAGTGAACATAAAGAAAAAGACTGAAAAGAAAACGAAAAGAAAATGGTATTAAAAGATCCAGGTTATTTTTTCAGGAGAAAGCACCTGGCTGGCTAATTACTCCATCTGAGCCTGCCAGGTACATATGAATCCACTCCCAAACTCGCTCTCTGGGACTGTTATCACCTTTGAAGATTGTGAGTTATCAGAGAAACCGTTATAACCTGTGAATTTTTACTCCTGCACTCAGGCAGGAACCGCATTATTTACTCCCTAATTTACAGTTTTTTGAATGTCAACCTATGTCTTTGAGATTAAATTAGAGTAGATAATTATAGTCTGGACAAACTGTAAGAAAAGGGCGAAATCAACAATACAATCTTCCAGGTTATAGCAGTCCGATTTATATACCAACCCTTTTAATGGACATGTTGTACAGTGTCTTAACATATATATATAAAGAATTGTGAACCAGTGCCATCTGTTTGCGGTTAGTTATCAAGTTTCTTACTCGATATTAAAAGAAATCTTAATCTAAATTTGAGATTAAGACCATATCTAAAAACTTGTATCGGATCAATTCTGCGGTTTTATAATCATATCAATATCATAGATACTTCGGGATTAATAGCTTCTCAGATGGAGTATTTTGGCACCTATGTTAACTCTAATTACTAAGAAATGATACTAAATAGAAAGGTTTAATATTTGGTAGCACTTACCTGTACTAAACAGGGTTCTAAGTAAAAACTTTTAGATTCACGGAGTCTCATTGTAAAAGCGTTTTTTCGAGCTTTTAAACCGGAAGCCGTAAAAAGTCCTGAGCTTACGGTCGCCAAAACGGATCATAGCATAAAGAACCAGGAAACCGGGTATCGGGTGGAAATATGCTGATCAGAAAAAATATATCCCTGGATGATAAGTATCTTAAAAAGTTACAGCCCCTTCTGGATGCCAATAATGGGAATTTGAGCGCTGCAGTCAGGGATACTATTGAGATTGCGGATACAGCTCTTACATATCATAAAAGTATTGATGAAGCAATCCGATTTTTAAAAGAAACTCCTTCAAAAGAGGAGTTAAACAATACAATTCAAAGCGGAGAAAATATCGTTATAAATAGAACAATGCTTGAATGGCTATTCAGGTGTACGAAAGGCAGGCTCACTGATGAAGAGCTTGTTAATGAGCTCATCAATCCGTTTGAGATTCACGATATGAAGCAGCTTGAAGATCACCTTAATAGGGTTTCAAAAAGCTATCACTGGGCAATTCGGACTTCAATAAAGTGTGAAGATATTAATAATCCTGAGTCTGCACTGGTAATTCTTTCCAATTCTACTGTACACAGCAGAGACTTTTTTGGTCAACTGGCGGCTCATTTCCTTTCCAAGTGGAAACAACTCGATGTTGAGCATGTTTTCAGAAGATCAAACTCCACCCAGATTTCTTTCAGAAAGAACCCCTCTACCTCCTCGAACGAGACTATGCCTGGAATCCTGAAGCACTTTGGGTACCTTGATGTTTTATGCAGAGAGCTGGATGAAAATACCGAGTTCTGGACTCAGCTCATGTATACTTATAATGTTGAAAGGTTTAATCTCGTGACTCTTCATAGGAACCAGTTTGAGGTTTTTGCAGCCGGGGAAGTTCCAAACCCGACAAAGATCCTTGAGCGCTTATGTAAGCAGTCTGTATGTGATATGTCCCTTCCGGATTTACTGGTTAATTTCAGGAAAATGTACCTGGCAACTCAACTTGCCAAGAATATAGAGATTTCCCTTGAGCCCGGAAATGAGTCAGTAACCATCTACCATGATTTCAAAGATGAAAGGGTTATCCGCAATCTTGTTGCATACTTCTCGAACATATTCAGGGAAAAGGGCACACCTTTTGAAACATCTTCCTATTCAAGCATGATCGAATTCCGATTCTTTCAGGAACGAAAACAGGATAGTCTGGACTCCCTACCTGATGGAAGATGACGGAAGACACTGAATAACCTTGAGAGAAAATATTAAGGAATATATACTGAAGAGATCTCTGAAAGAGGATTAATGGGAGGAATATCAGATAGAGAGGTATTAAATAGAGTATTAAAGAAATATTTAAAGAGATTAAGAAATATTTAAAGAGATAAAGAAATATTTAAAGAGATCAGGGATTAAAAACTTCAGCCTGAGCCAAAGTTTTCCCTAAATTTTCGATGTCTGATTCCTGTCATTATATAGCTTACTGCTTTTCGTTATCTAATTCAGCCTTTTGTAACCCCTAATAATTCAGCCTTTTGTAACCCCTAATGGAAGAACTCTTGCGACCTTACGGGCAATGCCAAGTTCATGTACGACATTTACCACCTCACTGCTGGATTTGTATACGCCTGGAGCTTCCTCTGCAAGCACTGATGGATGCGTGGCTCTTATCGTAATGCCCTGAGCCTCAAGGTTGTCTTTTATGTTTTGTCCGCGGAATTCTTTCTTTGCATGTGCTCTGCTCATTACCCTTCCTGCTCCGTGGCAGGCGCTGCCGAAAGAGATATCCATAGCTTCCTTCGAACCGCATAATATAAAGGATGGAGTTCCCATGCTTCCTGGAATCAAAACTGGTTGTCCTACATCCCTGTACACGGTAGGGACTTCAGGATGTCCTGGGGGAAACGCCCTTGTTGCCCCTTTTCTGTGTACATACACCTCTTTTTTCTTGCCGTCCACGGTATGTTCTTCAAGTTTTGCCACATTATGAGCAACGTCATAAAGCAGGCTCATGCCCAGGTCTTCAGCGTCTATCCCGAATACATTTTCAAATGATTCCCTTGTCCAGTGCGTGATCATTTGCCGGTTTGCCCACGCATAATTTGCAGCGCACATCATAGCTTTAAAGTAGTTCTGAGCTTCCTTTGACTGTGCAGGAGCACAGGCAAGCTGTTTATCAGGAATCTCAATCTTATAGTTCTTTACAGCCTGAGAGAGTTCCTTTAGATAATCAGTACATATCTGATGCCCTGCACCCCTTGACCCGCAGTGAATCATTACAGTGACCTGACCTTCTTCAAGCCCGAAGGTTGAAGCCATTTCCTGATCATAGATTTTATCGACATACTGAACCTCAAGGAAATGGTTGCCGCTTCCTAGCGTTCCTAGCTGAGGTCTACCCCGGTTTCTGGCTTTCGTACTTACATAGGAAGGGTCAGCACCTTCCATATATCCGTTTGCTTCACAATGTTCAGTATCGGCTTCCACACCATATCCGGCTTCCACAGCCCACTTTGCACCTTCAAGAAAAGCACAGTCAAGCTCCTTATCTGAAGCCCTGAACCGACTTTTGGAACCAACACCTGCGGGAATATTTTTAAAAAGCTCATCGGTTAATGTCTTTATGTAAGGAATTACCTCCTCCTTCTGAAGTTTAGTACGAATTAGCCTTACTCCGCAGTTGATATCAAAACCAACTCCTCCAGGGCTGATGATTCCCTCTTCCGTGTCAAAAGCCGCTACTCCCCCAATGGCAAAACCATATCCAAGATGGGCATCAGGCATTGCCATGGAATACTTCTGGATGCCAGGGAGAGTTGCCACATTTGCAATCTGGTCAATAGTCCCGTGTTCAATCCCAAGGAGTAAGTTTTCAGATACAAACAGGCGCCCTGGAACCCGCATATTAGGGATATGTCCAATAGGGATTTCCCAGCTATTTTCTGAAAGCTTCCTGACCATATTTCTTATATCCCCCGTCACATGTCCTGTGCTTAATTCTTCAATAGCTATATCTTCGCCTTCTGCCATGATTTATACTCCCTGCTCCTCTATGCTTTATGAATATAATTCTGGGATTATTAATTTACCTTCTGTTTCTCAAATTTCTACAAGTTACTTCTGAAACGTAATCAGGATACGCTGTGCAAGGCTGGATTAAGGTCATACTGATTTCTGGAAACACATGAGATATTATTATTCAATATAACAAAATCGGTCTAAACACGAATGAATGAGTTCAGGACTAGATAACTAAACTTGAGACCCTGTAATGCAGAATAGGATAGTAATTCACATACATGAAGCTATGCATAAGGAGAGCTGGAAGAAAAATAGCCAGTTATCGGCAGATAAGGGAGAAGTTTCTGCTTGCTTAAATATCCACAACGACCTGAGCCTTCCAGCCATCGTCGGTTTTTGTTATTTCCAGCTGGTTATAAGTAACAGCTTTGATTTCGGTCTTAAAGGGATGGCTTTCGGGATAGTATTCTTCACCCACTGCTTGAGCAATTATCGAATATTCACCAGCTTCTTCCTTAATTTTCTCAACTTTAAATTCCCTGAAAACAATTTCATCAACTTCAAATATATATAAAAGTTCGGAAAGCCAGTCCACAAGCAGGGATTCAAGGTCAGGTGCTTTGAGAAAAATTTCTTTTCTGGTTTCTCCAGAGACCTGCTCTGTATCAATCATAACATTGAACATAGCGAGAGCCGAATTCTCAAACACTTCTTCCAGGGACTTCCCATAAGCCATGAACTTGATATCTGCAGTATGTTCCAGATATTCATACTGTTTTCCTTGGGACGACATAGTCAAGTATTGTGCTCTTGTGTACCTTAAACTATTCGCTGCAAAAATCTGCGTTCAGATCAGAAGAAATTTCTAAATCAGGAAAAGCTGGGTTTACGAAATTCTTTAAAAAGTACTTTCAGTCTAATTTCTTCCAGATATAAAGAATTCTCTGAATAGCTGTTATGTGGCTGGTTACAGCAATCAGGATGACAGCCCAGCCAAGGATCGGAAAACCTGCAATAGGGGATGAAAAGGCAAAGTTTCCGAAAGCTGCAAGAATGACAACTACAAGCCGATCTGCCCTGCCCATTATCCCTCCATAATATCTCCCCAGGTTGAGCGCCTGAGCCTGGGTTCCTAGATAACTGGTAAGCTGTACTCCCACAATTGCCGCAACTCCAACCTGCCAGGGGACATAATCTGCAAAAAAAATGCTGCAGATTATAAAGACATCCGAGTAGCGGTCAATAACGTGATCCAGAAAATCACCTCTGGGAGTAGCCCTATTTGCCTTTCGTGCAATTACCCCGTCAAGAGCGTCAAAAATCGAGTTAAAGATTACCAGAAAGCCTGCCAGCAGGACGAATTCTCTGGACCCAGGTGAGTAGTAAAAACTGAGACCTGCAAAAAATGCACAGATTAGGGAAGCTATGGACACTGTATTGGGTGAGACCTCATATCTAACGAAAAATTCTGCCAGTGGTTCGATTACTTTTGAGACAAAAGGTCTCAGGGTATTAAACGTCATGGTACTCGAGATTCTTCCTTTAGATGATATCGTAATAGAAAGCCGCCTGAGAAACAAGCATCTTATTTTGTTAAGTATCCCGGTTGGATCTGCTTATTTATATTGTTTCTGGGTTTACCTATTTTTTATATTTATACTTAAGGCTGTGTGGTTACCCGCTCATTCACTAGATAAGTATACTTATTTTTTTCTTTTTCTCTTATGCAATCATAAAAGAAACGCGGATCAAACGAGCGTTCGTTTGGTATGCTTATTTTTCTCTGCTGCCGCACGATCGTACAGGTACTTAACTTTACAGGAGTGTTCAAGCTGCGTGGTTATAACATATGCATCTCCGAGTGTTCTCCCGATTGCAAATGTACCGTGACTGTAAACTATAGCGCCTCTGTATCTTGAGAGTGCGTTTGCAAGATTCTCTGCAAGCTCGCGGCTGCCTATGCCTCCTCCTACAACCGGGATCTCCCCGAGGAAATACAGCCCTTCGCTGTCCACAGGCATAATTTTTCCCTCAGGGCCTGCGAGCAGGGATTCTACAACAGAATAAGCAGAATGGGCATGAATAATTGCAAGCGCTGAGGTCTGCCTGTAAATCTCCCTGTGTACGACAGCTTCGGAAGATGCAATTATATCAAGGGAGGAAGTGTCCTGAATATCAACCTCAACAACACCGTTTTCTGTAATTTCATCAAGTGCCGCCCCTGTCCGGGTAATAAGCATCCTGTTTCCAGCCCTGATACTTATATTTCCAAAATTTGACTCGACAAGCCCGTGCTCGACCAGCTTGCGCCCATATTTTGCGATTTCCTGCCACATTTTAAGCGGTATATAGACCAAGACCGCCATAAGGTTTATGTACTTATTCTTCTGAAGTCCAGCAAAAAGAAGAAAACAACTCAATTTAAACATGACGGAAGGCTTTCGGAAAGGGAAATCCGCCATAAAGTTTATCTGTGAGTATTGTATTTAGATAAAACGCAGTATTTACAGTTTGCCTCGTTGGCTCAGCCCGGTAGAGCGAGTGACTTGTAATCACTAGGTCGCGTGTTCGAATCACGCACGAGGCTTCTTATTAATTTTTTATAATTTTTCTTTTCCTTATCATGTCTCATCTTTTGACAAATTTCCTTTATCCTTAACGATTATGCCATTCCCCATCTGACTTCTATGCGATTTATTACATTTCCTACACGGCCTTTAAATCTGAATTATCTTTGAGGTTTTCTTGCAGTTTACATTTGTGTTCTTTCTTTGAAAATGTTCATATCTTGGCGGACAGACAATTTATTAAATATAGATGATTCTATTAAATCAGGGAAGTTTACTATGAACGAAATTAAAATTGGGGAAGTTTACTATGAACGAGATTAAAATCGTGGATAAAATTCAGGACTTCACATTAAAAGACCAGAACCAAAAAGAAGTTCACCTTTACGACTTCGCTGGTAAAAAAGTACTTCTGTCATTTCATCCGCTTGCCTGGACAAGTGTGTGTTCTGAACAGATGAAATTGCTTGAAAAAAACCACGAGATGTTCGACAGGTTGAACACAGTTGCCTTTGGCATAAGTGTCGATCCCGCGCCATCGAAAAAAGCCTGGGCACGGGAACTGGGAATTACGCACATCAGACTTCTTTCGGATTTCTGGCCTCATGGGGAAGTTGCCAGAAAATATGGGATCTTCAGGGAAAAGGAAGGGGTCTCTGAGAGAGCTAACATAGTTATCGATGAAGATCAGAAAATCATATTTTTCGAAGTATATCCTGTGCGTGAACTTCCTGACATGTCAAAGATCGCAAAAGTTCTGGAACAGTAAGAAACAGGGTCCACTCTGAAGAATAAAACAGTAACAGAAAAGTAAGTAATAAGTAACAGGATTATTTCCATCTTTTTATCAAATTTTATTCAATTTAATTTAAGTCAAGCATTCCTTAATTCTGCGTCGATTCCATCAAAGAGTTGTCTCAGTGCTATGCTGAGCCTGCGTGCCTCCATCTGCCAGATCCTTTTGCTAACCTGTATATTTCCTCCAGCTTTGACAGCTGCCACCCATGCGTATTTTCTGGCAATTCTCTTGTTATCGGAAGGAGAACGGAAAGCTTTTCCAGTCTTCTCGTTGCTGTACTTCTCGTTAATAAGGAACTCATATATCTCCTGAACCCTCTCAAGTAGTTCTTTTTCACTTTCAGTGCCCTTTGCTCCAAATAAAACAAGGTTCCAGAGGCGGAACTGTACCTCATGACGTTCAGTGGAAAGTTTTCTGGAGGCTGAGACTTCCAGCATCTTCCTGAATTCAAGATATATATCCGTATTTCCGAAACCTGAAGGCAGGATATTCCCAAGCGCGATCATAACATGAATGCACTCGTGAAAAAGAATTCTGGCTATCAGAAATTCAACCCTTTCCTGCAAGTTCCAGAATTTGCTTACGAGAACCTCATCCCAGAGCTGATAAGGGTTAACAATGATTATGGATCTGTAGGTAATCCTCTTTTCTTTCTGTGAGACCAGGCGTTTGGGATAAAGAGTCATTCCCAGCATTTTTCCGAAAAATTGAATCCTGACAGCCAGGTCCCAGCAGCATTCCCATCCTTCTGAGCTTGTACACTTTACCCTGTAGTAGTTTCCATCAAAATGAACTTTCTCAAGCAACCGGTACATATCTTTACTGTGTACCCTGATCAATGATTTTACCCTGGACTCACGATAGATCCTAAGGTCAAAATAAGGCGCATTCGGGGCAGAAGGAGAGGGTAAGTTACCGGTTAGTGTACTTAGATCCTGGAATCCATAAGCCCACAGCAAATTTGAGTTGCCGTCCCACACATTGACCTCATTCTCAACTGGCCTGGCTTTCTTTTTCATTGAATCCCCTCGCACAAAATGCCCAATAGGATATTATTACTAAAGATATATAAAAATTGATCAATATGCAGCAAGAGATTGAAATAAAGGTTTATTCTGGCTCAGAAAGGTAGAACTCTCATTTATTTTCGCCTTTGTTATTAAGATATCCACACACTGGACAATTATTTAGCTTTGAGAGTGAAATTTCAGTGAAATTCCCTGAAAGCCCATTCCAGAACAGAAGACGACCATTCAGAAGCTTCCCCTGACCTGTCAGAAATTTAATTGCCTCATTTGCCTGTATGGCACCGATGATGCCTGGAGTAGCTCCTAAAACCGGAAATACTTCCTTTTTGGAGATGCGTGGAAAAATACAGTAAAAGCAGGGGGTTTCCCCAGGTATTATCGTTGTTACCTGTCCGTCATACCCCGTAACTGCCCCATGAATTAAAGGGATCCTTCTTTTTATGGCAAGCCTGTTAAGCATATGTCTAGTTTCAAGGTTATCAAGTGCATCAACTATAACGTCACACTCAGGAACCAGGACTTCGAGATTTGATTCGGTAAGCAACTCTGCTATGGTTTCAACTTTAATATCCGGATTCATGGAAAGCAATTTTTCCTTTGCTGACTCTACCTTAAGCCTTCCAATGTCCTTCTCATGATGCAGGAACTGCCTGTTTAAATTGCTTGCTTCAACGGTATCAAAATCCGCAAGGATTATTTTTCCGACTCCAGCTATTGCGAGATAGGTGGAAACCGGACTTCCCAGCCCGCCTACCCCGGCAACAAGTACTCTTGCATTCTTCAATCTTTCCTGCCCTTCTTCTCCAAAAAGAAGGATTTGTCGGCTGTATTTTTCACGTTCAAAATCATTCATGCAAGGACTTCCGGAGTATTTATTAATCTAAGTACTGATTTTAGATCTTGATCAGTTTAAGTATTGATTTTAGATATTGATTATTTTAATTATTGATTTTAAATATTGATTAGTTTAGGTATTGTAGTTTAAGAATTGATTAGTTTAGTATTGATTAGTTTAAATATTGATTAGTTTAAGTATTGATAGTTTAAATATTGATTAATCTCTGAGTGCGGAGTGACTCAAGATTTTTCTGTTTTATATATGGTTTCCTGTTTTCCGTCAGCAGGAGTACTTTTGTTTCAGACGAATTTGAGTATTCTCATTGATGAACGACCTTCTAACGCATAACTTCTTTGGGTGGTAAGAGGAAGAACAGGGACTTTAATTTGTTGGATACCAGAATGGCGCACGGAATCCAATAAGATCTGGGTTTGAGGATTAAGGCAGAAAGATATATCACTGAGAAGAAACATAACCAGCAGGCATATTGATGGTAGGGGCAATAATTTTAGAAAAATTAATTAAGGCACGACCCATAAAAATAAAAAGTTCATTTTTAACATTATTTTGACCGACTATTTCAATTCACTGTTGTAGCAGCTTTCTTGCATACTATAGACAAGATGCTGAAAAAGAAAAATCTTCAAAGGTTCTGGAGTTTATGAGAGTTCTTGATTTAAAAAATACAATTCTTAATATCAAACAGGAGTTTTCAGAATATTTTAAAGAACGAGATGCTGAAATCAATGGGTCTCTTCTTGCACTCCTTTCCGGTGAACATATCCTCTTACTGGGACCTCCCGGGACTGCAAAGACCCTGCTTGCAAACAAAATCTGTGAAACCATTGAAGGGGGGAAATTTTTCCATTATCTTCTGACCCGTTTTTCGACGCCTGAAGAGGTGTTTGGACCGCTTTCCCTTAAGGCGCTTGAGAGGGACGAGTTCAGCAGGCGGATAGAGGGCTACCTTCCAACTGCCCATATAGCCCTGCTTGATGAGATCTTCAAGGCAAACAGCTCCATCTTAAACAGTCTGCTGACTGTGCTAAACGAGAGGAAGTACCATAACGGCAAGGAACTTGTGGATGTGCCTCTTTTTTCCGTTTTCGGAGCTTCAAATGAGCTGCCTGAAGAAGATGAAAGCCTCGAAGCGCTTTACGACCGTTTTCTGTTCAGGTATAAGGTGGATTATATCCAGCATGAGGAGAACCTTGAAGATCTTATCTTTAAAAACACCGATGATTTCGTACCCCGTACAAAACTCAGTATAGAAGACATAAAGGAAGTCCAGAAACGTGCAAGAGATCTACCCGTTGACCCCGAGGTTCGGGCAATTATAAAGGCGCTCAGAAGAGAACTTAAGAACTCCAATATTTTTGTCTCAGATAGGCGCTGGAAGAAAATTGTGAATATTCTCAGGGTAGCCTCAGTGGTAAACGGGCATTCCAGTGTAAACCGGATGACAGCAGTCCTGCTACAGCACATGCTCTGGGATGTGCCTGAACAGAGGGAAGCGATCAGGAAGATCATTCTGGATAGAGTTGTGTCAGGGGGAACGGATACAGGCAAATTAAAACTTGATATTCTTGACCTGAAAAATTCCATCTACAACTGCCTGCAGCAGGAACTCCCAGATCTCGTAACCTGTAACAAATGCTATGAAGAAGACCGCAAGACAACAGGCGGCCTGAAAAGTTCAAGGTTTTCAGGAGTCAAGATCCAGAGAAACCTCACATTTGACAATGCTCTCGACCTGCTGAAGCATCATACCGAGTTTCCAACTCACACTTACAGCTTCGGGCTTGACTACAGCAACCTGAACGGTTCACTGAATTTCGAATCCCTGGCAGAGCAATTCCGCAGGAAATACGGATTTGAGTTTAAGATTAGCCTCGATTACGGTGATAAGAAACTCTATGAGAAAGAGTACGAAAATCTGGAAGAGAAGGTGAACTATTTCAGAAGGCAGATCCAAGAAGAGGAAAAAGCACTTGAGGCCACATTAAGGGAAAACATCTGGGTCTCAGAGCAGGACAGCCAGGAAATTCTTATGAAATACCGATCGAAAAACACAGATATTTACGAGATTGTAAGCGCTTTGAACGAAATTAGGATTCTGCTGGAAAAGCCCAGGATATTTGATGTTGCGGTTGAAAAAGCAGGAGAAGTAGCCTGAAATTGATAATTTTTTGAGAAACAAAGATAACTGAAATAAAATCTCTAAAAGCTCATGAAAGTCTCTTAAGTAGGGAAATTTTTCGAAAAGGAGAAGTATGCAGGAATTAAAAAATCGAAAGAAAGGTTTTGAAGGCATTTCCGGGCAAGGCTCATCTCTACCATTTAGCCATGCTTTTAATCCTTCCACAATATTAAATATTGAGCTAAGGGACGTTCTGGCAACTCCAAGAAGAATTCCGAGGCAAATTAGGGAAGAAATAGCTGAAATCCTTGTTTACGAGCTATTCTTAGAGGATGGATATAAGATAAAAGATGAAAAGCTCTTTATGAGCAAATTCGGAGCTTTTTATCCGATCCTTCTGGGTTTGAGAGATTTCAGGATCTGGAGCGAAATAAAAGCTCTTGCCGGGACTAATCCCCTGGCAGGTGTTTTTATCCTTAGAACCCTGCTTGAGGAACTTTTTACACTTCTAGATAATTATGGAGCAAAAGAATCAAAGTTTTCAAAAAAGTCTGCAAAAACGCTCGAAAGAGGTCTTAATGCTCTAAGAAACCTGATCGATGAAACCCTAACCATATGGGAAAGAAACAGAATAACAAATTCGGAGAATAATTTCCTGCTGCAAGAAAATCTGAATGTGCCCGCTCAGCAGGCAATTGAAAACGGAAAACCGGAGTACGCTTTTCAGCAGGAAAAATCTATCAAACAGGATAACTCCTTCAAACCGGAAAACTCCCTTGAAGAAGCGGAATACGAGATCAGAAAAGATCCATATCAAGAGGCTGGAAAAGCTTCAGGGTCAGAGAAACTCGCCTCAATGACTCAGAAGTTCATGTCAACAGAAAAGGCAGGAGAGGCACTGGAGTCTGTTATAGAAGAGAGTGTGATTGCAAAGCTTGAAGAGCTTATTCCTGTTCTTGAAGACCATCTCGAAGTACTCGAGATTCTTTCAATGCTCTTTCCGGGCAGAGCCTGGGATCACTCCTTGAGGGCTCTTCACAGGGAATATTTCGGAAACCTTGAGAAATATGCCTCATTTCTCAGGAAGAGTTCCGATCTTCACAAGATTCTTGAACAGGTAGGCAGGATAGAGCTTGAATACGGCTCAAAAAAGATGAATCTCTCACCGTACAGTAGAAGTGAGGTTCACTCGGTTACCTTTTCAGGTGATATCCGGACGCTGCTGCCGGCAGAAGCCGTAAAGCTGAGAAATCCTCTCCTGAGGCGTAAATTCTATGCTGATATGCTTGAAGGAAAACTCCTCACGTACCAGTTAAAAGGGGAAAACTGGAATTCAGATACTGCAGGAAAAAAGAGAAAAGGACCTGTGATCGCTCTGGTAGATACCTCGGCATCAATGCGGGGAATTTCCGAGCGTCTTGCAAAAGCCGTGCTTCTTGCAGTGACAAAAAGAATGCTGAAGGAAAATAGAGACGTTAAAGTAATCCTCTTTTCCTCGAAGTGGCAGACTGTTGAATTTGAACTTACAAATAAAAAGCGTATGGGCAAAGAGTTTTTGGAATTTCTAAAATTTACTTTCGGCGGCGGCACCGATTTCAATACTGCACTTCACGCAGGTCTCAGAACTATGAAGAAGGAAAAAGCCTTTGAGGGGGCTGATCTCCTTTTCATTACCGATGGAATTTCCGAACTTTCAGAAAGGCCACTTATCCGAGAATGGAATGAGATAAAAGCCGCAAGAAGAGCCCGGATATTTTCCCTGATAATCGGAAACTGCGATGCTGGTGGCTTGGAACAGGTTTCTGATTACACATATCTCGTAAAAAACTCCGAAAATTGGAATGTTGTAGAAAGCCCTGCAAGTTTTGTGAAAGCTATAAGTAAACCTTACAGGTTTTAATTCCTCTGAGTTTTAATTTCCTGAAAAATTAATTTCATAAGATATCGGATTCCAGAGTATTTTAGACATCCGTTCTTCATATTTTTGTTATGATTCAGCGCCCTCGCTTGAAAATTTTCTGCAGACCTTCTGCGAAATCCTCCAGGTCTTTTCTTGCTGGGGTTTGATGCCTGGATATACTCGACATGACCGCAAAAGCTGCCCGTTTACTCCGGCTTGCTCCTTTGAGCAGTCCGATTTCAATCATAGCAATTATCAGTTCGGAAATGATTTTGCGGTCTCTTGGACTCAGGTTATTCCATTTTTCATTGAACTTTTTTGAGGAATCCATTATTGATTCTTTACCGCAGGATGCTATTGAAGAAGCCATTGAGGAAGCGGTTTTTGAGGCGCTTACTATGTGCTTCCTTCCGTAGGAAGCCATTTCCAGAAAAATTTTGAGAGCATCCTTTGAGATTTCTTTTATTCTTGCTCTTTGATTTATAGGGATCTCCTCTCCCGACGCATCCCGGAAATTACTTTCAGAACCTCTGCTTTCCAGAATTTTACGGACTTCCTCAAAGATCTCTGAAATTTCCTCACGCGATATTGTTCTAAGGTACTCTATGAAATTTTTCAATGTTTCTGAATCAATTGATTCTGAACCCAGTTCCGAAGATGAATCCGGATTACGGGAAAAATCCTCATCTATCTCAACAAAATCAGCATCAATTATAGGGCTGGACCCAAAAGGAGATTCGTAGAATAAAGCCTTTCTGGATTCCGATTTCTTCCTTACTCTGAGACCTGCATCTGAAAGCCTGTCAAATACTTTCTCTTTAAGCAAGAAAAACGCACTCCTTCATGAAAACAAATGACTTCCTTCTTAAAACAAAAAATTTTGTTTGCTCGGAGTAATTCGTATTTCAAGTAACTTTAGTATCAACTCGCTGTTACATATATATTAATTTAATTATCTCGATCTTAATCCAGTTGATTATTAGTTACTTATAAAAAGCTTAACTTTGAGACATGACACATTTTCTGCTCCTCATTTTACTAAAGTTTAAACTTCCATATCTGGCAGACAAAGCTAAAATCAAGATAATAATTAACCAGATTTTAAAAAAATGTATTTTAAAGTATGGAAAATGAAAATAAAGCTTTTTAATCTCTTTATTTCTTAAGATAACTTCAAATCAATTCGTAGTTTAGGAAATTATTTTATAAGTTCCATGCCTTAGTAAATAATATGCGAGGTAAAAAATATGAGTATACTGGATACTAAGGCATTAAAAGGAATAGTATGTGGGTTTCTTATTATAGCGGGGATTTCGATTGTTTGTGCAGGAGCAGGAAATGGAGATACTGCCGTGACTGCAAAAGAAGACGTACAGCCAAAAGTCGGGGTAAGCATTGAATCATCTTCGATTTATATCGCGGATTATTTCCCCGAATTTGAAAAGATCAAGATTGATCCGGCTTACAAATACCTGGAACTTGAACCCGGAGACAGTGATAACTTTACCGTAACTGTCGAGAACCGGGACAATAAGACAATTGAGTTAAAACCGGACCTTATAATTACTCCTTATACTGAAAATTTCATGGATGAAAACTGGACGATTATAAGTCCCTCTGAGAAGACCCTGAAGCCTGGTGAAAAGCAAGAGTTTCAGGTAAAAGTTAGCATACCTGAAGACGCCTACCTTGGAAACTATGCTGCACTCATTGCTTTTACGGAAAAGGTGCCTGATAGGGATGTAGCTGGCTATTATCCTAATTTCCCGGGCACGATGCAGCTGAATATACAGGTATGGGTCAGGCCTTCAGTCCAGATTCTTACACCTTATGTAAATGACCTTGTGGAAGCCGGGAAAACTTATACTTACGAAATAAAACTCAGAAATACAGGCGATAAAGACATTGCAATTTCTCCTGAGCTTACCAGAGAGGGAGGTATAATTTACGCTGAAGACGTGGTTTCCTCTACAGGAATGCCGAAGCAGACTTTTGGAGATGATGCAATAAGTGTGGAAGCTCCTGAAAAAATAAAAGCCGGAGAGACAGCTGTCATCGAACTTACACTTGCAATTCCGGCTGATGCAAAAGGCAGCTACAGCGGCAGTCTTGACCTAAATATTGACGACCCCGGGATTCGTGATTATGAGGAGCTTGTTTCCCTGAACTTCCGCATCCTGCCGGTTCCTGAAGAGCCTTATGAGAAAATTTTTGAAGCCGAAACCGATGGACCCATCACCCTGGAAATTAAAGCTTATCAGTATGGGTACGGTCTTTATACAACCGGAGGAAACAGGGATCTCACGCCTTCCTTTAACGTGAGTCTGATTGACCCTTCAGGAAATGAGGTCACTCCTACCCTTGTTAACACAAAATACAGCGGCTCGATAAACATAGTGGATGACACATTTTCTCAGCCGCCGTATCCTATCCCATACATAGCCTCAAGAGCTGCAGGCGGTATGGAGACCTATAACCAGGGGAATTATCAGGGAGGAGCTACAACCTTTGTGAATACCTATTCTGCTCCCGGAGCTGCTGGAGAATGGACACTCTCAATCCTTCCCAGAAATACTGAGAATTTTGAGTATACAGTGACAATCGGAGCTGCTGAAGAATAAGCAGCTTCTTGCTTTTTTCTTTTAATTTCAGGCACTATTGACAGGATAAGAATTCAGATTTCTATTTAATTCCTGAAAGCATGGAAGTCTCAAATGGTTTTAGGAGCTTTAATAATTTGAGAGCTCAGATCGATTGAAGATTCTAACAGTTTAGACTTTTGAGACTTTCTCAATCCTCTTTTTTTCTTAATCGTTTAATTATTCTTACTTTTTTACCGCATTTCTGTAATATATAGAAATATAGCTCAAGAGCAAATATACCTAGAGCCAGAATTCCTAGAGCCAGAGTAACTAGGGTCAGATAACTGAAGAAGCCAGAGTAACTAGAGCCAGATAACTGAAGAAGCCAGAGTAACTGAAACCAGAGTAAAACTCAACAACTATTATACTGGTTAATATATAATTTGATTGGGGTACAATTTTCGGGATTCCGGAAAAAGTAGAATGTACAATGTCAGTGCAGGCATACTTATTCATATAATAAAGATAGTAAACCCGAAGGAATAAAATAGTCTGAGGATAAGATGAAGCTTTCATACGATATAGAGAAAATCTATACTCTCAAAGGATAAAGAGAAATTTATAATATCATAATTTTAGTCCCATATTTTTGCTGGAGGTAAGAGATATATGAGAGATGGTCCTGACCCGTATGGGGTAAGAGATACTATTGAAACAGCTGCCGGAAGCGCTAGGATCTACAGATTGGGCAAACTGGAAGAAAGGGGTTTTGAGGGAATTTCCCTGCTCCCTTACTCCATAAGGATACTGCTGGAATCCTTGCTCAGAAATGCGGACACTGAAAAGCGTTTAATAACCGCTGAGGATGTGGAGGCTCTTGCCCGCTGGAATCCTGAAAATGTAAGTGGTAAGGATATTCCGTTCATTCCGTCAAGGGTAATTATGCAGGACTTCACAGGCGTTCCGGCTGTAGTAGACCTGGCAGCACTCAGATCGGCAATGCAGCGTCTGGGAGGCGATCCTTCAAAAATAAACCCCGTTATTCCTGTTGATCTTGTCATTGACCATTCCATCCAGGTTGATTCTTATGGTACGGCTTATTCCCTTGAGGAAAATGAGAAAAAGGAGTTTGAGCGCAACACGGAACGTTATTCCTTCCTGCGCTGGGCACAGAAAGCCTTTGACAATTTCAGAGTTGTGCCTCCTGGAAGAGGAATCATCCATCAGGTCAATCTTGAATATCTGACCCCTCTTGTGCATCTTAAGGAGGAAAATGGGGAGTTATCGGCATTTCCTGATACCCTTGTAGGGACAGACTCCCATACAACAATGATCAATGGGATTGGAGTACTCGGTTGGGGAGTCGGAGGCATAGAAGCAGAAGCTGTAATGCTCGGACAGCCTTATTATATGCCTGTACCCGAAGTAGTGGGCTTCAAACTCTACGGAAAGCCTGCACAGGGCGTCACTGCTACCGATATTGTCCTGACAATCACAAAAATCTTGAGAAAAGAAGGAGTTGTCGGCAAATTCGTGGAATTTTACGGGCCAGGATTAAACTCACTGAGCCTTCCGGATAGGGCGACAATCTCCAATATGGCTCCGGAATATGGGGCAACCCTTGGATTTTTCCCGCCTGATGCCGAGACTCTCGACTACCTGAGAAGGACGGGCAGAAGTGAAGAACAGGTTGACCTTGTGAAAAAATATTTGGAAGCCCAGGACCTTCTTTACTCAGTTTACAAGCCAGAGCCTGTATACAGCCGCACCCTGGAACTTGATTTGAGCACTGTAAAGCCCTGCCTCGCAGGCCCGAAACGTCCACAGGATCAGCTCTTTTTTAACGAAGTACCTGAGAGCTTCCGTGAAATTATGCGACAGACCTTCACCCGAAAGAAGGAATCAGGACTTGAACTCTCCAGAGACCCTGCTTACCAGCGCTGGATAGGAGAGGGAGGAACACCTGTAGGAGAATCCGAGATTCCTGGCATAGAAGAGGAAATAGTAGAGTCCCCAGAGAATTCTTTCAGGGTAACACATGGTTCTGTAGTAATCGCAGCAATTACTTCCTGTACCAATACCTCAAACCCTTCAGTTCTGATAGGAGCAGGGCTGCTCGCAAAAAAGGCTGTCGAAAGGGGACTGCGCGTAAAGCCTTTTGTAAAAACAAGCCTTTCCCCTGGCTCAAGAGTGGCTACGGAATATCTAAGAGCTGCATGCCTTTTGCCCTATCTTGAAGCCCTTGGTTTCCATCTGGTCGGTTACGGCTGTACAACCTGTATAGGAAACAGCGGACCTTTACCTGAAAGCGTTGCTAGAGAAATTCAGGAAAATGATCTTACTGTTGCAGCCGTACTCAGTGGTAACCGAAACTTCGAAGGGCGGATTAATCCTCTTATAAGAGCGAACTACCTGGCATCTCCGCCTCTTGTTGTCGCTTATGCAATTGCAGGTACTGTGAATATCAACCTTGAGACTGATCCCCTTGCTTATGATCCCAATGGGCGTCCTGTTTATCTCAGGGATATCTGGCCTTCAGAGGAGGAGATCAGAGAGGTTGAAAAGAACAGTATCAAACCTTCAATGTTCGAAAAGGAGTATTCTGGTGTTCTGGAAGGTCCAAAGCTCTGGAGAGAACTGGAAGTTCCATCAGGGACCCTTTATGAATGGAATCCGATGTCCACATATATTCAGGAGCCTCCCTATTTTGTGGATTTCCCGCTTACTTCGCCTTCGCCAGAAGATATAAAGAACGCAAGGGTCCTCGCTCTTTTCGGAGACAGCATTACCACGGATCATATCTCACCTGCAGGAGACATTCCTGCAGATAGCCCAGCAGGCAGATACCTGATCTCCTGGGGTGTGAGCCCTGAAGATTTCAATTCCTATGGGTCTCGCAGAGGTAATCACGAGGTTATGATGCGCGGAACCTTTGGGAATATCCGGCTCAGGAATAAGCTCGTGGACAGGGAAGGAGGCTGGACTTTATATCATCCAAGGAAAGAGGACTTCCCGGAGGAAGCTTGCGGAGGAATCCCTATTTTTGAAGCAGCTATGCTTTATGCAGAAAATAATATTCCTCTGATAGTTATTGCAGGAAAGGAATATGGAACAGGCAGTTCCAGAGACTGGGCAGCCAAAGGTACATTCCTGCTCGGGGTAAAAGCCGTTATTGCCGAATCTTTTGAGCGTATTCACAGAAGCAACCTTGTAGGCATGGGAGTCCTTCCGCTGCAGTTTAAAGAGGGCGAGAATGCCGAGACTCTGGGACTCACAGGAAAGGAGAGCTATGATATCCTGGGCATTGAGTATCTGGAGCCTCACGGAGAGCTTACAATAAGGGCAAAAGACGAAAATGGACTAGAGACTCTGTTCCAGGTAATTGTGAGGCTGGATTCGGCTGTGGAGGTAGAATACTACAGGAACGGCGGGATTTTGCATAAGTTCCTGCGGGATTCGCTGAAGAAAAAATAATACGCTGCAATACTAAAATTACACATGGAAAACTTTTTAAAAGGTTTCACAAGCTTTATACAAAGCTTTTTATTTTTTTGAAACCTTTTTTAGTAATAGGAAACAAAATTATTTTAATCATCTTACTTGTTTTGAGAAAGACAGTGTTCTGAAAATAATAGTTTTAAACTTAATATAACTACGAAATTTAGAGCAGCAGCTTATTTATGATGGAAAATAATTATAAAGCTCTTGAGATACAATTTCAACAAATTTAATATACTTATTCGATATAATAGGAATGCAGTGTCACCCTATTTTTGGGTCTTATAAGGCCCTTCGTGTTAGACTCTTCCACGTATAAGCAGAGGATTCCCCAAACTTCAAAGTTTTTTGAAAATCCTCTAGGCATAACTGTGAGGTAGAAAATGAGTAAAAATATAAGTTTCATTGACGGGTTGGAGGGCATTCTGAAGTACAGGGAGATAGACATTAACCAGCTGGTTGAGCTTCCTTATGATGCAGTTTCCTATCTGCTTATCATGGGAGAACTCCCTGGAGATCAGGAACTTGCCGATTATTCAGCCCGCCTGCGTGGGGAACGTGAGATCAACAGGGAGGCGATTGATGTTATCCGTATGTGCAATTTCAACATTGACTCTATGGAAGCGCTGCGTACAATCGTTTCTTTCATATCACAGTTCGATCCGGATATTAACGACAACTCCCCCGAAGGAAATATGAGAAAAGCCATACGGTTAATTGCCAAGATCCCAACCATAGTCGCTGCTTATCATAGAATAGCAAATGGGAAAGAACCGGTGCCTCCTGATCCCTCTCTCTCCCATGGAGCTAACTTCCTCTACATGATAAGAGGAAGCAAACCAAGTGATTTGGAGGCTGAGGTCATGGAAAAAGACTTTATCCTCAGCGCCGAACACGAACTAAACGCATCTACTTTTTCTTCAAGAGTTACTGCCTCCACCCTTTCTGACCTCTATTCTGCTGTTGTTTCTGGACTCTGTACCCTTAAAGGCCCTCTCCATGGAGGGGCAAGGGCAGAAGTTATGGCTATGATTGATGAGATCAGTTCCCCGGAAGACGCAGAAAAATACGTTCTTGAGAAACTTGCAAAGAAAGAAAAGATCATGGGTTTCGGGCACCGCGTATATAAGACCTATGATCCAAGAGGCGTAGTGTTCAAACAGCTCTCCAGGCAACTTGCAGAGGCAAAAGGGAATATGTACTGGTATGAAATTGCCGAAGCAACAGAAAGAACAGTCATTCGCGAGCTTGTAGAAAAAAAAGGCAAGCCAATCTACCCCAATGTCGATTTTTATTCGGGAGTTATTTATAAGTATCTGGATATTCCCCCCAAACTTGCAACATCTATATTCGCAATCGGCAGGGTCTCAGGCTGGATAGCTCATTGCTTTGACCAATATGAGAAGAAAAAGATCATAAGGCCCAGAGCCTTCATGCTTGATGAATGTTGAGATAATCTTTTGGTCAAGTGAAATCGTTCCCTAAACCATTGTACTGCGACCGTTGAGCCGGTAGATTCCCAAATGTTGCGTCACTTGACCACGCCGTCACGCCGTTTTCAAAAAACCTTTTTTCAAAAGGTTTTTGATCAAACTTTTTCCTAAAAAGTTTGCGCTCAAGCAGTTTTTTGAAAAGGCTTGTGGGCAAGCAATTTGTTAAATGGTTGTCAGACAAACTTTTTATTATCTGACAGCTTTTTGATATCCAGATACCCATGAGTTTTAGAGCTTTTATTGACCAGTTAAAGGAAAATGGAAAACTGGTAGAGATTTCTCAGCCCGTTTCTCCGAGGTTTGAAGCTTCAAGAATCGCAAAAACCACAAAAGCCCCGGTTCTTTTCCATGATATCTCGGGTTCGAAGGTCATTATGAACCTGCTTGGATCAAGGGAAGAACTGGCTTCAATGCTAGGAGTTCCTAAAGAAGAAATCATAAAGAGGCTTTCCGAAGTTTCTCCAGAAGGTGAGGTGAGGCTGGTTTCAGAATCTCCAACCCTTGAGGTTATAGAAGATGAGGTTGACTTGACAAAACTTCCTATCCTTACACATTTTGAAAAAGACGGAGCCCCTTATATAACCGCGGGGATTGTAGTTTCCGAGTACGAAGGTACAATTAATGCTTCCATTCACCGCCTTATGCTTGTAGGAAAAGATAAGCTCGCAGCCCGACTGGTTCCTCCGAGACATACTTATCTACTGTATAAAAAAGCTGCTGAAAAAAGAGAACCTTTACCTGTTGCAATTGTGCTTGGCTGCGACCCTATTATTATTTACGCGACCTCAACAAGAGTTCCCGTTGGAAAAGAATTCGAATACGCAGCCGCCCTGAGAGGAGCTCCTGTGGAGCTTTTTGAGTGCTCAAACGGAGTAAAAGTTCCTCATTCGGAAATCGTGCTTGAGGGTTACATTGATCCAGTGGAAAAGGTTGATGAGGGACCTTTTGTAGACATTACGGGAACCTACGACGTGGTGAGAAAAGAGCCTGTTATCCATATAACCCGAATTATCCATAGAAAAGACCCGATATACCATGGAATTCTGCCAGCAGGCCCTGAACATCTCCTGATGATGGGGGTGCCTTATGAGCCAAGAATCTACAGAGCTGTCGGAGAGGTCACTACCGTAAGAAACGTGGTGTTGACAGAAGGAGGATGCTGCTATCTTCATGCAGTCGTTCAGATCGAGAAGCAGACTGAAGGAGATGGGAAAAATGCAATTATGGCAGCCTTTGCAGCTCACACCAGCCTTAAACATGTGGTAGTTGTGGACGAAGATATAAATATTTTCGACCCAAATGATGTTGAGTTTGCAATTGCTACGAGAGTCAAAGGGGATATGGATATTCTTATTATTCCTAATGTCCGGGGTAGTTCTCTGGACCCGCGAGGAGCTCCTGACGGAACGACCACAAAAGTAGGGATTGATGCAACAAAGGTTCTTACCGAAAAAGAAAATTTTGAAAGGGCGGTAATCCCTGAAGTTAACGAGTGAATCTCAATGTATCTTACAAAAGAAGAAGAACAGATCCTGAATGGTGAAGCAGGGGAGACTCTAAGGCAGGCTATCGGGATTCTGGTGGCTCTTGGAGATATTTATGGTGCAGACCGTCTCATACCAATCAAAAGCGCACAGATTGCAGGAGTTTCTTATAAAACTATAGGCGACGCAGGTCTTGAATGGATTTCAGACCTCCAGGGTAGGGTTAAGGTTCCTGCGATCCTTAACCCTGCAGGGATGGATCTTGAAGACTGGGAAAGGCTAAGGATCTCCCCCGAGTTTGCAGAAAAACAAAAACTGATTATCCAGACATATGCAAAACTGGGTATTCGCTGCGAATGTACATGCACGCCTTATACCCTTGAGGGCTTTGACACTAGTTACGGCGATCATCTGGCATGGAGTGAGTCGTCAGCTGTTTCTTATGCAAATTCCGTGCTTGGAGCCAGGACAAACCGTGAAGGAGGACCATCAGCCCTTTCGGCGGCGCTTCTAGGGAAAACTGCAAATTATGGGCTCCATCTGGACGAAAACCGTGTGCCTGAAATCTCAATTCATGTAGAATTCCCACTTAAAGGATCGGATTATGGGGCACTCGGATATATAGTCGGTAAACTTGCAGGAAGCAAAGTACCCGTTTTTCATCTCAAAACTACCCCTGACGTAGATGAATTGAAAGCGCTTGGAGCTGCAATGGCAGCTTCAGGGGCAGTTGCTCTTTACCACGTGGAAGGGGTCACGCCCGAGATTCGCAGGCTGAATTTTGAAGATCCTGAGGAAAAGATAACTATTGAGAGAAAACAGCTTGATGAGGTTTATGAGACCCTGAATAAAGCTACCAGAGAGCCCGAATTAATAACTATAGGATGCCCTCACTGCTCGGCAACTGAACTCGAAAAGATAGCCAAACTCCTGAAAGGAAAAACTGTTTCGAAAGAACTCTGGATCTTTACTTCAAGGGAACTTGTAAAACGCTATCCTGAGTATATAAAGACTATTGAAAAAAGTGGAGCTAAAGTCGTCTGTGATACCTGTATGGTAGTCTCTCCTGCTACCAATCGATATTCCTGTGTTATGGTAAACTCAGGAAAAGCTCTTGCTTACGTGCCAGGGATGTGCGGGGCTGAAGCCGTATATGGAAATATGGAGATGTGTATTGAAGAGGCAGTGGGCGGCAACACAGCAAAGAAAGAAGGTGGTTCCCATTAAACTTAAAGGTAGGGCAATTTCCAGAGGATGTGCAAAGGGGGAAGTACTGCTTTCCAGAGACCCTATTTCCTTCCTTGGAAGTATAGATCCGAAAACCGGGGTCGTAGTTGAGGAAAATCACGCCCTTGAAGGAAAATCAATTCAGGGTAAGGTTCTCGTTTTTCCTCACGGAAAAGGCTCTACAGTCGGCTCGTATGTTATGTATCAACTGAAAAAAAACGGAACTGCGCCTGCAGCAATAATAAATCTGGAAACTGAACCTATAGTTGCAGTTGGAGCCATTATTTCCGAAATCCCGCTTGTTGATATGCTCGAAAGAAACCCTTACGAAGTTTTAAATAACGGAGACCTTGTTCTGGTTAACGGAAACGGAGGATATATTGAACTTCTCAAATCGGAAACTGGTAAAACTGAAATAAATAAGACTGAAAACATGTAAAACTGAGGGCAGGCAAATTAAAAAGTTAATTGCAAAATGAAAAGTGAGAGTTCAGTTCTAAAAGCTGAATATGAATAAACCCGAATATTAAATCTTAAGCTGGGAGTAGGAACTCCAAAATGAACCGGGAAGACCGCAAGAAAGATAGAGGAAAATTCAACGCTGAGGAAACAGTTTCGCGTTTATATCCTTTTATAGTCAGAGTATTTGACGTGTATGAGATCCAGAACTCCGGAGAAACCCTTTATTTCTACGGAACTCCTAAAGTCGATGCTGAGACTCTCACCGGGGAACTTTGGGAGCCTTTACAACGCTTTGGGTTCGGATGTGTGCTGAAGTACGAGCTTGGGGAGTATATACTGCAAGTCTCTCCTGAAAAGAAGGCAAAGGAAAAAATCTGGCTAAACCTTGTCCTTTTTATAGCGACCTTTTTTACAACTATGGTCTGTGGAGCCTGGATGTTTGGAGTGAACCTTGAAGAGGAACCTTTCCAGCTTTTCAAAGGATTATCTTTTACCCTTGCGATAATGGCGGTTCTCGGTTCCCATGAGATGGCTCACTATGCTATGGCAAGGTATCATGGAATGAAGGCATCCCTTCCGTATTTCATTCCTTTTCCCACTTTCATTGGCACTATGGGAGCGGTGATTCGCTACAAAGGACCTGTACCCAGCAGGAAAGCACTTTTCGATGTGGGAGTCGCGGGACCTCTGGCAGGTCTGTTTATGTCAGTTGCTGTTACTATTATAGGGCTTAACCTTGAGATGCCGGCAGTAGAACCCCTTCCTGGTTCTATGATGTTTGATCTTGGGATGCCCCCCCTTTTTGTATTTATCCAGACTCTTGTTGGAGCTACAGGGCAAAATCTGCATCCTGTAGCTTTTGCGGGTTGGGTAGGAATGTTTGTAACCCTACTTAACCTTCTTCCGGCAGGGCAGCTTGACGGCGGGCACATCCTCAGGGCAATGATGGGAAAAAAAGCTGAAAAAATCTCATTTCTTATGCCGCGTATCCTGTTCCTTACAGGGATTTATGTAATTTACTGGCTGAAAGAAGACGGTGTTATATGGATTTTCTGGGCTCTCCTCCTCTGGGTTTTTTCAGCAGCAGGAAATCCTTCCCCTCTGCATGACAAAGTAGAACTTGACAAAAAACGCATCCTTCTAGGGATCATTACCTTTATCCTGGGATTTCTTTGCTTTACCCTGATTCCCTTTAAACCGATTTCTTGAAAGAAGACCTGAAATTTTAAAAAACGGAGGAAAAAAATGGACATACACTTCCGGTACAACAAGAAGAATTCTTACAGCTTTGCAGTCCTTTCTCCTTTACTGCCGGAAGCCGATTTTGTAGACAAGCCTGTAAACGGAATAATGATCTACAGTTTTACAACACGCCAGGCAGCAAAAGTTTTCATGGAAGTGAAAAATGCAGGCACGAATTCAATTTTCATCGCAGGAGGTCCTCACCCATCAGGGGCTCCGGAAGAGACGCTTGAATATTTTGACTATGTTGTGATTGGGGAAGGAGAGGAAACCCTTCCAGAACTTATAAAAGTAATCCAGGAAAGAAAAAATCCGGGAGAAGTACCTGGCATTGCGTACAGAGATAGAGAAACGGGTTCAGTTGTTATAACTCCGAAAAGAGCTTATGCAAATCTTGATTCTTACCCCTGTTTCGACCCTGCGAAACTTCTGGCTCCGATTGAAATTAGCAGGGGATGCCCCTGGGGTTGCAAGTACTGCCAGACTCCCAGGCTTTTCGGAAGAGAAGTAAGGCACAGAAGCATAGATTCCATTGTAAAAAACGCAAGGCATTATAGTGACCTCCGCTTTATAGCTTCCAATGCTTTTGGCTACGGAAGTGATGGGATCCATCCAAGGTTTGATAAGGTGGAGAAATTACTCTCGACACTTTATAAACTTCCTGATAAGAAAATCTTTTTCGGGACGTTCCCTTCTGAGGTGCGTCCGGAATTTGTGACTGATGAGTCGGTTGAACTTGTGAGGACGTACTGCGCAAACAATACACTTAGCCTTGGGGCTCAGTCCGGCAGTGACCGAATTCTAAAAGAGATTCGAAGAGGACATACCGTGGATGACAGCATTTCAGCAGTTGAGTGCGGCCTGGAGCATGAAATTATCCCTGCAGTTGATTTTATCTTCGGCCTTCCCACTGAGACCGAAGAAGATCAGGAAAAAAGCCTTGACCTTGTCCGCTGGATCTGTAAGAAAGGAGGCACGGTAAGAGCCCATTACTTTACCCCTCTGCCAGGAACTCCATATGAGTCGGCTGTTCCGACAGAGGTTAGCGACCGTGTAAGGCGAGAACTCGGAAAACTTGCCCTCAGCGGCAAACTCACAGGATACTGGGAAAACCATTCAAAGCCTGAAAAAAAGGTCAAATTAAGGAGATAAGGCTGAAAGTCAGTATCTTGAATCAGGGCACCGTCTTTGAAACCAGACCTCATCTCTGATTCGTAAACTGCCTGTAAACGATTTGCACAAGTTATTTATTTTAGAGGTTTCTGCATATGTTGTCTTGCTTTTGATCTGTCAATGATCTGTCAGAATCCTAGCTATCAACTCCATTAACCTGAGTTCGGATTCAGGTTGGTATTTTTCTATTTTTTTCCAGTTTGTATTATTGTCTTAGGATATGCTTTATTTACTCCTGAATTTTTACTGAATTTATATCTCCCAAATTAATTTACTTGTCTTTCAATTTTTTGACCTTGTATTTTCGATTGATCTTATGTTTTTGATCTGTTTTTTTCGATTGATCTTGTGTTTTTGATCTGTTTTTTTTCGATTGATCTTGTACTACCAGCTGTTCTTTTAGTCAAACAACATCTCGAGTTCGTTGTAATTTTTTCAGTATAATGTGCAACGTTTTGAGCTTAGGAGGCTCTCATACTGACATACTTATATAAAGGAAGATTCTTCGTTTTTTGCCAATTTGTAATACTGTAATCAATGTATTTATAATTTGTTGCTACGAATTTCTAATTAATACTTACATGTCGACAGTTAATCTTGCAAAATTGAGCTCTTCTGCCTGAATCACATCTTGGAAGTGTGCGTTTTTTTCCTAGGGATACAGGAGATAATTTGTTAACTTTCAATTTTGCAAGTTAAAAATATTTTTTAGGGCTGTTAAATGCCTGATAAAACTTCCGCTATTCACATTGACTATATGAGTTAACCAGATTGACTATATGGATTATTCACATTAACTTGGGTTATCCACATCAGCTGTATAGGTTGTCTATATTTCTGATGGGTGCAGAGCACACATACCAGAAAGTCTGTGAAAAATATAAAAAATAAGACGGCACAGCTTTGATGTAGCTGTTTTCCGTGGTATTAGGCAATTAATTTGAATCTTTATTCTGGGGTTTTGCAGATCAGTTACAGAGTTATTCACTGTTTATTTGGGGGCTGAAGCTTTTTCCGCTCTTATAACCATTTGCAAGCCTTCTTGCATGAGTTCCTCGGCTCTTTCCTGCTTTTTTGCTTCGGCAAAGATTCGGAAAATCGGTTCCGTACCTGAGGGGCGGATAAGAACCCAGCCGTCTTCGTACCAGATTTTGACTCCATCGATAGTGTCCATCTTATATCCAAGACCAGAAGCCTCTTTCTTAACTATCTCCATCGTAGTCTGGGTATTTACAGAGGGAATTTTGGTTTTTGCATTAAAATACTGAGGCACACTTTTAGCAAGTTCGGAAAGCTTGTTTCCTTTTGCCAGAATTTCAAGGATTTTGGCACAGGTCATTGCACCGTCCCTGCAATATTGATGTTTGGGGAAAATAAGACCTCCATTGCCTTCACCTCCGAAAACCGCGCCTACTTCCATCATTTTTCGGGCGACATTGATTGAGCCGACCGCTGTCCAGTAAAGTTCAACACTTGCTTCTTTTGCTACGTCAGCCATGCGTTGTGAAGAGCTAACAGGAGTTACTAAAGGACCTTTTTCACATTCAAGAATATATTTTGCCATCATAGCAAGCAAAACTTCCTCATTTAGAAATTCGCCGTTCTCATCTATGAAGACTATTCTATCCGCATCCCCATCATGGGCAGCTCCTAAATCGGCTCCAGTCATCTTCACAAGCTTGGAGAGTTCAGTTAAAGCATCGGGAGTAGGTTCAGGATTTCTCCAAGGGAAAGTCCCATCGGGTTGAGCTCCAAGAGTCAGCACATTGCACCCCAGTTCCCTGAGCAGGAGAGGAAGAGTTAGCGAGCCGGCTCCGCAGCCGGTATCAATAACTACCTTTAACCTGCGGCTACGGATGGTTTCGGCATCTACCGAGTTGATAATGTTTCTGATATAATAATCATTGGCTCCAGGATCAGTTCTGAAATTGCCAGTCTTTTCCCAGGATACAATGGAATATTTCCCTGAATAGTAAATCTTTTCAATTTCTTTTTCCCCATCCCTGGGAAATTCCGTGCCATCTCCGGCTATTAATTTAATTCCATTATATTCTCTTGGGTTGTGGGAGGCGGTAATAACAATCCCTGCATCGGCAAAGTCGCGCACATAAAGCTGAATAGAAGGAGTAGGTAATGTTCCCACATCAATTACGTTCAAACCTGTTGAAAGAGCCCCGGCAATTGCAGCGGATTTCAGCATCTGCCCCGAAATCCGGGTATCACAGCCTATAGCAACTGTGCCTTTCGATTCCATATACGTACCAAGACTTCTAGCTAAATTGACTGCCAGTTCTGGATTTATATATTCGTTGGCGATACCACGTACACCGTTAGTTCCAAATAATGCCATATAAGGTCTCCTTCCTTGCGATTTGAGTGGATTATGCCATTGAGGCAGATTTGCTTTTTATTTGAAGTTATTATGTAAACAAAGCTCAGCTTCTCATCAGAGCTCTTGCATAGAATTATTAAAACGATTTTAAAATGTGCTTTTCCTGAAAATTCTAGAACTATGAAATATTAAGTATTCAACACACTGATATTTTTCCAATCATGTAAGGTAGCTGACTATAGGCTTGGCAAATACATATATCTTATTAGCTAAAATCCGTTACTAATGGTTACTGAAAAGATTGAACTGATAAAGGAGGCTATAAAAGCCAGAGGAAGTGCAGTTGTTGCATTCTCAGGGGGAGTAGATAGTACAACTCTTGCAGCCCTTGCTTTTGAAGCCCTTGGGGAAAAAGCAGTCGCTGTGACCATAGATTCCCCACTCTTTCCAAGGAGACAGCTTGAAACAGCTGTCAAGACTGCCTGTGAAATCGGAATTGAGCATAAAATTCTTACTTTCTCTCAGCTGAGCCTTCCTTATTTTTCAGCAAATACATTAAACAGGTGCTATTTCTGTAAAAAAGCCCTGCTTGAAACCCTTCTGGATTTCGCGGAAAAAGCGGGATACAACGTTGTGCTTGAAGGCACAAATTCCTCCGAACTGCAGGGAGAATACCGCCCTGGCTACAGGGCAGTACAGGAAGCGGGAGATAAGGTTTTTTCTCCTTTTATGGAATTTGATGTAACAAAAGAACAAATCAGGGAGATTGCATCAAAGCTTTCTCTTTCAGCAGCCAGCCGACCTTCTGCAGCCTGCCTTGCTACACGTTTTCCTTACGGGCAGCCGATAACTGTCGAATCACTTCAGAGAATCGAAAGAGCCGAAGATTTTCTCTATTCCCTGGGTTTTTCCCAGTTCAGGGTCAGGATGCATGAATACCTTGCCCGGATTGAGGTAATTCAGGAGGAATTTGAGGATGTTCTGCGGAAAAGAGAAAAAATTGTGCGTCGTTTAAAATCCCTGGGCTTTGACTACATTACCCTTGACCTTGAGGGTTTCCGGAGCGGAAGCATGGACGAGCCTTACATCCGGGAAAAAGAGATAATAAGGCATTGAGAGTCTCATCCTGATAAGATAAAGGGATTTTGTGAGATTAATCTGGGAAAAGATAAGCAATCATGAGAAGATTAGAGAAAATCTAATTGTTAGACGTTTTATTGAAAAGATATGAAAGAAATTCTGATTAGAAAAGCTGGTAAATCAGATCTGCAAGATATTCAGAGGCTTCTCTCAACTTATTTTCTCGATATGGAGGGGCTCAAAGCTGAAGATTTCTTTGTAGCTGAAATTGATGGACAAATTAGAGGATGCGCTGCTCTTATAATGTCCGGGTCTCAAGGCAAGAGATTTCTGGAACTTCATTCCATTGCTGTCCATCCCAACTTTCGGGGAAAAGGTATCGGAACCAGGCTTGTTAAGCATCTCCTGACAACAATTGACGAACCAGCCAGTGATCTCTATGTCAGGACGACTGCGCCCCAATTTTTTGAGAAGCTTAATTTCGAGAAAATTAAAAATCCCCAAAAGTTACTGCTCTGGGAAGATTGCAAAATGTGTGAGCATTTTGAAAAATGCACGCAGTTCACAATGAAATATTCCTGCAACTAGACTTTAATCTTAAGTTTTTATTCTCCGAGTTAAGTCTAATTGGCAATCCTTAATATAAGTTTGATAACTCATGTTTTGAGAATAGAGAGAAAGCAAGTCTTACCAGAACTGGCAGGACGAAACATTATTTATGCAAAAGCACATGAGGCAGCATATGCTTACCCTTGGAATAGTAAATACCTACGATAAGATTAAAATTCTCGATGCTCATTACCGTGCAATTGCAAGAGCTGCTCCGATTTGCCATGCTTTTGGATTCCACCTTGCTCTTTATGATTTTCCATTTAAAATGACTGTAGAAGAACTGGTAGCTTACGTGATGGAAAAAACCACAATAGGGGAATCGGGAAGTTATCTAAAGATCCTTTATGAAAAGAGCCACCTGTCGGTATCCGAACTTCCAAAAAAAGGTTTCCCATCTCATTTTGGAGAAGTCGTAATTACTACCTCAAAACCTAGCCCAAAAAAGCAGATTACACCCATAAAGATCGCCGAAGAAGCTTTTAGAAACCGCTCTTTTCTATTTCTTGTAGGGCTGGGGCACAAAGGGCTTCCGAAAGAGCTTTTCGAGAGAGGAAAATATCATCTTGACATTACCGGCAAAGGTCTTTCTCTTGAGACCTGCACTGCAATTGGGGCGATTCCTGCCTATCTTTCAGGGCTCATGGCGAATCTTGAGACTAAAAAGTGAACTTCCATCATAAGTTTTTGAAGTAAAATACAGGAGAATTACTTCAATCATTTACTTAGAATATTTGGTTTCGCTAAAAATTACGGGATAATTTAAAAGAAATTCCGGACTGAATAATTTTAAAAGAAATTCCGGACTGAATAATTTTAAAAGAAATTCCGGAATGGATATATATTACGATTGACAATTAGTACTTGTTGTGGGTAAGTACAACGCTAGTCGCGCTATTATGGGGTCTTTAGCCCAGAGGAAATAGAATTTCGGCATGCTTTCAGGTTTTAATCCAGAAAAATCGAAGTCTCTGACCTTAACGCAGGATTTTGTCTTCAGGGATTTAGAGAATGAATTTTTCTGTAATTTGTTTGAAAGACTTGGAATTCTAACCTGCACTCAACGCCCCATGTGAGAAGGCTGGGAACTTTAACCCGGATTGCAGGGCTCTCGTATCCAGAAGGACTAACTCTGACCCTTATGTAAGCGCAAGATTTGAAGAGACAGGAGGGAAATTATGAGTGAATTAAAGCGCGAAAACAAGAAAAAAAACGAATATAGAAATAAGTACCAGGAAAGCAGTTATCATGCCGTGGTAAAAGGCTGTACTGACCACCTGGACTCAGACGAATTAGACCTTTACCGCTTTATGATAGGCGGGATGCAGGGGAAATAACCTTGCACAACCTTTTTTTATTCTTCGTTCTTAAGAAAAAGCATGTACGATGTATATGCGGTCCGTGAAGATTTCCCTGTTTTAAAAGAAGTCGTGTACCTTGACAGTACGGCAACTACTCAGACACCAGTACCTGCAGTTGAAGCCATGGTCGAGTACTTTTACAAGTATGCTGGCAACCATGGGAGGGGTGCACATCGTTTAGCTAGGGAAGCTACAAATCGTTATGAAGATGCAAGGGAAACTGTTGCGAGTTTCCTGGACGCAGAGCCTTCAAAGACCGTTTTTACGAAAAATACCACTGAAGGTATAAATCTCATTGCAAACAGCTATCCCTGGGAAGCTGGAGACCATATTATTACGACCCTGCTAGAACATCATTCAAATCTCCTTCCCTGGCTGCGCCTCCAGAAAAAAGGAGTAAAAGTTACGATTATAAGTCCTGACAGCGAGGGAAAGATCGATATCTCTTCTATAGAGGAGGCTTTTACTGAGAAAACAAGACTGGTTGCCATAACTCAGGTTTCAAACGTCTTCGGTTCCATTCAGGATGTAAAAAATATCACAAGACTTGCCCATCGAAACGGCATAAGAACCCTGATAGACGGGGCTCAGTCCGCAGGACATATGCCAGTTAGTCTTAAAGATCTGGACTGTGATTTCTTTGCAACTGCAGGGCATAAAGGACTACTTGGACCGCAGGGCACTGGCGTACTTTATATCAAAGAACCAGACATACTCGATAGCGCCTCAGTGGGAGGAGGTACAGTTTCGGATATTGAAGGGTGCAATTATGTACTGGAACCTTCTCCTGCCTGTTTTGAAGCTGGCACCCCAAACATTCCAGGAGTTATAGCCTTAGGAAAAGCAGTCGAATATGTAAAAAAAATAGGAGTTTCGGAAATAGAGTCACACGAAATAAAATTGGCAACTGAAACTGCAAAAAGACTTTCCGAACTAGAGCATGTAGAGGTTTACGGGCCTGATGATAGGGCAGGAATAGTACCTTTTAATGTAAAAGGGCTTCATGCCCATGATGTTGCCCTGATTCTTGACCAGACCAGGAAAATCTGTGTAAGAAGCGGACATCACTGTGCAATCCCAATTGTACGCTTCCTGAAGGTGGACAGCACTGTAAGAGCTTCTTTTGCATTATATAATACAGAAGAAGAAGTGGATATACTGGTAGATGCAGTTGCCGACCTTAAGGCTCTCGTTTCTTAAAAAACGTTTACAATTTTCTCATTTTTCTAATAACATACTCCTTAATTTTATTATTCGGTTTTTAATTCTGTTCTCAGTAAGAAAGAATACCCTCTTATCCTTTGACTGTCTTCCTGACAGGAGACTCATATAATTCTTTTAACAAAAATCTGCACTTTTTTGCATGAAAGCTTATAATTTTCCACCAGATAGTTAAGTTAATATTCATATAAAAATAATCTAAAGACAAATGAATAATTTTTTGAAAGTTTTCGCTATTTGGAAGGATTCTAAGCACAGCGCAATTAGAGAGTTCTGATGGCGGAGCTGGAATCCCGAAACATATTCCGCATGTCTACTTTCATGAAAGTATTTACGCAGTCAATGGTACTGTGCAGATTGTCCATGTCGGGGGAGAAGCTATTGATAAATCCGCAATCAATGTAATACTTTCCGGCAACTATGGGACACCAGATGAGTTTCGCAGGACTTATAGCATGTCCGACTCCCAAGTTAAAATCCTGAAACCTGATTCGATGACCCAACTGATGATCAACCTGAGTATATAAAAAATATCGACGAACTTGAAAAACTCCGGGTCAGGTTCTCAGCCTCTGGAAATGCAAACGAAAATAGTGGAAAATTGCTATGGTTGATTATGTGGAAGTTTACATAGAATAGTTCTTGAAGAACTCTAACTTATGAATTAGAGGTTGAGGCGGAGAGTATAAAAAAATTAAAATTCTCCTTCTATTGTTCAAAAAGATCTGAGGAATACTTTATGAAATAGTTTTCTAAATTAATTGCCCTCTTACGCATTATCATAAGCTTCTTTAATCCGAAACAAGACCTGTTTTTTGATACTTTTAGCTTTCCTTATAGAAAGAAGGTAACTGATTACCTCTCATTAATCCATCACCCCCTTCGGTAGAATATGTATTATGCAGGGAGCTTGATCGGATTTAACTTCAAAGCCAACTCCTTAAAATATATTTATGCAGCCATGAACAGTAGAAAGTTTTTATAAATAGTTAGTTCTATATAACTTCGTCAGAAAACAGGGGAAGAGTTTATGGTCGAAGTAAAACAAACGCCAGCGAAGAGTAAGTTTATTTCGAGGTTATTGGGGAAAAAAGATAATTACACCTCTATTTCAGAGGTCATAAAGAAGGTTAAAGTTTACTTTGACAAGCCACTGAGAACTCTGCCAGCTTATGATCCTAAAAAAGATGGACCTCTTGTAGATTTTATAGTGCCTGATGGATTCAAAGAAATCGAAAGGTACTGGCTTCAGGAGCCTTACAACTTTGTATCAATTCTGGAAGATCGCAGAACAAGGTACTATAGACTTATCGAACCTTCGCTTACAAAGTTTGAGAAAGAGCTTCTTGAACGGATTTATGAGGATTTCCAGGATATCCTGGTTCTGGGTTCTACAAATTCAATCTCCGAAAAGGATGCGTTTCTTGTGGGTAAGGCTCTCTTCCTTCTTGAAAATTACAGAGCTGAAATCTCAAACGCAGCCCTTCATAAAATAATATATTATCTTAAAAGAAATATGCTAGGTTACGAGAAAATTGATCCGCTTCTTTATGATCCTTATATAGAAGATATCTCGTGTGATGGAGCAGATATCCCACTTTTCATTTATCATACAAAGTATCTCAATATTGAGAGTAATATTTATTTTAAAGACGACGAGCTTGATGCCCTTGTAATTAAAATGTGCCAGTTAAATAACAAGCACGTATCTGTAAGCCAGCCAATTGTAGATGCAAGACTTCAGGAAGGATCGAGGCTTCAGGCTATTTTAGGAAGGGAAATTACTCCCAGAGGCAGTTCTTTCTCCATCCGTAAGTTCAGGAAAGACCCCATTACTCCGATAGACCTGCTTAGCTATAATACGTGTGATCTTGACATGCTAGTATACCTCTGGCTGGTCATTGAGAACGGTCACAACATTCTTTTTGCGGGAGGAACAGCATCGGGGAAAACTTCTATGCTCAATGCTACGTCTCTGTTTATGCCCTCAACAGCCAAGATAGTCTCTATAGAAGATACGCGGGAACTCCTGCTCTATCATAATAACTGGGTTTCTGGGATTGCGAGGCAGAGTTTTGCCGGAGACTCAACGGGAGAAATTTCCATGTTTGACCTCCTGAAAGCTGCTCTCAGACAGCGTCCCGATTTCATCATTGTGGGTGAAGTGAGAGGTAGTGAGGCTCTGACTCTTTTCCAGGCAATGTCAACAGGGCATGCAACAAGTTCAACTATGCACGCAGGAGATGTACAGACTGTTATAAACAGGCTTACGCACGAACCAATAAATGTACCAAATGTAATGCTGCAGTCTCTTGATGTGCTCTGTATTCAAAAACAAGCATACATCGGAGAGAAAAGAGTTAGAAGAACCCAGAGTCTCGTGGAAATTCTTAATGTTGACCCTGAGACAGGGGATCTTGGCATAAATGAACTTTTCAACTGGGAACCTTCTAAAGATTATTTCATCAAAGTGGGAGAGTCCCACATCCTTCCGGAGATTATGTATTCTCGAGGTTGGGATACCACTCAGCTGAGAACTGAAATGGACAATCGAAGAAAAATACTGACATACATGTCTGAAAAAAACATAAGGGATTATATCCAGGTATCTATTGTAGTCCAGGCGTATCAGAGCTATCCTAAGATGGTTATGGAATGTATCGAGAACGATACCTTGCAAACTATGATAAAGGAAATGGCTGCTCAAGAGGGGGGAGCATAATTTATACTGCTGTGGATAAACTTGCATACAGATACTTTGGAGGTTTCTTTTACAAAAATAGAGAAAGCTTTAAAGATTTAAAATTAAAGATACGCCAATCCCATATTTCCATGACAGTGGATCAATACCTGGCTTCTGCCTTAATGTATTCTATAATAGTAGGAACTGCTGGAGGTATTTTCGGCTTATCGATGGGACTTAAAATTTTTGGTGACCCGGTTTCCCGCCTCAGCCTTTTCATGAATTCTACAAGTGCAGGTTATGCAGAAAAATATGTTTACCCTCTTGCAATTCTAACCGCTACTGTAATGCTCATTATATGTTCTCTAATTGTCTTTTTTCTGATATACAGTTATCCTTACTTTCAGTCAAATAACCGGCGAGCCTGTATAGATAGATCCATACTCCCATCAATAATCTATATGTATGCTCTGATGAAAGGAGGCATGTCGGTTTATGATGTGTTCAGATCCATTAGCATGTATACTCATATATTTGGTGCGAGCGCGGAAGAAATATCCTATATTGTGAGGGATATGGATTATCTTGGAAAAGATTTTATAAGCGCTCTCAATTCTGCAAAAGAACGTACCCCTTCAGACATTTTTAAGGACTTTATTGATGGACTAATCATTATTTCAAACAGCGGAACTATTAATGAGTATATAAAAAGCAAGGCTGATCAATATCAATATATGGCGGAACTGGCGAATAGGAGTCTATTGCAGAGACTTGATGTTCTTGCTGAAGTTTATGTGACTGCGCTGGTTGCAGGTCCTCTTTTTATAATGGTGACCCTTGTTGTACTGCAGTTCTTCAAACCTGCTTCAACCCAGGCTCTTTACATGCTTATCTATGTAATATTGCCTGTTGCAACCCTGCTCTATCTGGTAATTCTCGATACTGTGGGAGAACTTTCTTTCAACCCTAAGAAGGGTAAGGTCTCCAGTTTTTCAATAAACCTTGCCGACATCCCGGAAATCGAGTCAGGACTCACCAAAGAGAAGGAAGAAGAGAGGAGTAAGAAGTACAGGATGTACAGGCAGCTTTCCATTATCAAAGACATGCTGCTAAATCCCTACAGAACTCTTCGGGACGAGCCAAGATACACGTTTTTTATTACAGTTCCGGCTGGTCTACTTTATCTCACCAATCTTCCAGAAGGTATTGCAAATCGTCTCAGTTTTAGCCCTCAGTTGAACATAAATTTTGACCATGTCAGTGAAGGTGCTATCAAGCTGGCTACCACAGTTGATGACTATATTATTATCTTTACTATCATTCTCCTGATTCCCTTCATCATTTTTTATGAGATCAAAGCCTGGAGAATACGCCAGATAGATGAGAGGATGCCTGACTTTTTAAGAAATCTCTCCAGCATGAACGATTCTGGAATTTTACTTGCGAATTCTTTAAAATTAATAGCAGAATCGAAAATGGGCATTTTAAGTAAAGAACTCATGAAGTTAAAGGAGGATCTATCCTGGGGTACTTCCACTTCAAGAGCTCTCATGAAGCTTGAGAACAGTATCAGAACAGCTTCTTCAAGCAGGATTATTCATATTCTGGTAAAAGCAAACGAATCTACAAGTGACCTTACAAGTGTACTCTCTATCACTGCTGCACAGGCTAAGATCGAAGAGGGGTTGAAGAAAGAGCGCTCATCACAAATGGTGATCTACATTGTCACTATTTATATATCCTTTTTTGTCTTCCTTTTCATAGTCTATATTCTGGCTACCGACTTCTTCCCGCAAACCGCCTCGTTCACAGCGGCTGCCCAGGCAGGGGGAACCGGAGGAATAGGAAACAGCTATTTCAATATAGATGAATATAATATGCTCATGTTCCATTCAGCCCTAGTACAGGCTGTTACTTCGGGACTTATTGCCGGAAAAATGGGACAGGGTTCTGCGTATCTGGGCTTGAAATATAGCGTCAGCATGTTGATAATTGCTTATCTGGCATTTAATTTCTTTGTTTGAGCTTGTTTAGAGTGAGGGGCTTTATTAGGAAAGCCCTGGTCTCACTTTTTTATCTGCCGGAGCAAATGGTTTTTCAAAATCATCTGCGTAGAAATAAGGCTGCATAGAAAATAAAAATCTGCGAACTGTTATAACCATATTATTCCGCCGCCTTATAAGCGATTTCACCATTTACCAAAACCATGTGAGTGGTAGAAAATGTATCAAATGGGTGACCATTCATAATGACAATGTCAGCATCCTTACCTTTTTCAATACTGCCAACTCTGTCATCTATACCCAGTATTTTTGCTGGATGTATGGTTATTGCTTTGAGAGCTTCATATTCATCCATTCCATATTTAACAGACAGCGCCGCGCAAAGAGCAAGATACTGGATTGGAATTACAGGATGGTCTGTCATAATTGCAACCATTATGCCATTTTTTGATAATAACCCCGGATTTTTAAAACTTAAGTTTTTAAGCTCTATCTTTGTCCTTCCAGCGAGATTGGGTCCAACTATACATGGATACTTTTCTTTTTTAAGTTCATCAAGCATCAAATATCCATCAGTTACATGTTCTAATATAAGTTTCAGGTTGAACTCTTTGGCGATTCTAATTGCGGTATAAATATCATCAGCCCTGTGTGCATGAGCTTTTAATGGGATTTCATCTCTCAGGACTGGAATCAGGCTTTCATACTTTATATTATATTCAGGTCCTTCTTCATTTTTTTCAGTAGATCTCTCTTTTTTAGACATGTATTCAGCTGTCTTAAAAAGGATATCTCTTAACATAGCTGCTGTAGCCATCCGAGTTACTGGGGTCTTGTTTTTTTCTTTATAATTTCTTTTTGGATTTTCTCCAAAAGCGATTTTCATTGCAACAGGTGCTTTAATTATCATATTGTCTATTCTTGTGCCATAGGTTTTTATTGCAGCAAACTGCCCACCAATAACATTGGCACTTCCCGGACCTGTTGCTGTTGCAGTTATTCCGGAGCTTAACGCTTCACTGAAACAAATATCGAGAGGATTTATTCCATCAATTGCTCTGAGATGTGGTGTCACAGGATCAGTATTTTCGTTACCGTCTGCTCCTTCAAAACCCATAGAATCTTCAAAAATTCCTACATGTGAGTGAGCATCTATAAATCCAGGGAAAACAAGTTTACCGGCTACATAAATTATCTCGTCTGCTTCTACATCTTTTTCATTTATTGTGCCTATTTCTGCTATTTTACCATCCTGTATCAGTATGTCTGCATTTTCTAATATCCCAGCTTCTGACATTGTATAGATTTTTGCGTTTTTAATTATTTTTTTCATAAATATTCCCCTCCCATGATTATAGAATTTATATTAGCTCGATTAAATAAATTAATACAATTTTCTAGTAAAATATAAAATTAAATCTTCTTTCAGCAGTAAAGAAAAAAATAAGTTTTAAGAAAGCTCAATGCAAATTTCTAATATTTCCAACGCATTAATATAATTATGAGATTTTCACAGCTGACTGCTGCGATCTTCGTCCTGACCCTGGTACTCATTGCAGCCGGGTGTGCGGACTCAGAAGAAACTCCTCTTGAAGCAGTTTCGGAGCAAGCACATCCCTCTACAGTAACTGCTCAAAATACTGTCACTGTATCAGGCCAGAACCTTACCGTACATTTCCTGGATGTTAGTCAGGGTGATTCAATCCTCCTGGAGTTTGGTGGAAAATCCATGCTAGTCGACTCAGGAGAAAGGGACCAGGGAAAAGTTGTCACAGCTTACTTGCAGAACCAGGGAATTTCCACACTGAACTACGTAGTTGCAACCCATCCGCATTCAGATCATATTGGCGGCATGGAGGATATTCTTAACAATTTCCAGGTAGAATATTTTATTGACTGCGGATATCCCCATACCTCAAAAACCTATGAGAATATGCTGATCACTATTGATAAGAAGAATATTCCTTTTGAGGTAGTTCAGGCTGGTCATAAAATTGACTTTGACCCTGCCGTTGATATAGAAGTGTTAAATCCTGCAAGCGCTTACTCCGATGAGCTGAATGAAAACTCAGTGGTTCTCAAAGTGACGTATGGCGAAACCTCGTTTTTGCTCATGGGAGATGCAGGTCTGGAATCAGAAGAAAATATAATGGAGGCTGGTTATGATGTAGATTCTGATATCCTCAAGGTCGGACATCATGCAAGCAGATCAGGCAGCGGAAAAACCTTTATTTCAGCTGTAAGTCCTGAAGTAAGTATAATCGAAGTTGGAGCAGGAAATGACTATGGGCATCCTCATGCCGAGGTTCTTGACAGGCTGCAGAAGGTCTCAACAGTATATAGAACAGATCTGGACGGCACAATAGTAATTACAACCGATGGATCAACTTATACTGTAACAACTGAAAAAATCAGGAATACCTCCAGCAGAAATGAAGCTTACGCTTCTACAGATTCAACAGCAGAGGTACAATCCGGAGAATATGTGGATTCAAGCTCTACTGAATCAACTGTGTATGTGAGCGGCCTGAATCTTCAGGACGAATGGGTTCAGATATCAAACACAGGGGTTTCTCCCGTTTCTCTGAACGGCTGGAAGATTGAAGACGAAGGCAGTAAACATACCTATACGTTTCAGTCTTACACCCTGAATGCAGGAACAACAGTAACTGTGTTTACCGGAAAGGGTACGAACTCAGCTACTGAGCTTTACTGGCAGTTAGACAACCCTGTATGGAATAACGATGGTGACACAGCATATCTCTACGATGATAGTGGAAAACTTGTTTCAAAACAGGAGAGCTGAAGATGGAGAACTTCAGAGAGAATTTCAAAGTTACCCTTGACCGCATAGAAGAAGGCAATGCAGTGCTGCTTGTAAGGGATGACGAGTCAGTAAAAATTAATATACCTCTTTTTTTGCTGCCTGCTGAAAGTAAAGAAGGTGATATTCTGGATATTACCATCACAAGAGATGTGCAGGAAACAGAGGATGCTAAGGAAAGAGTATCAGGTTTGCTTGAAAAGCTTAAGAATAAGAATCAAGGAACTAAATAAAACGGTTTATTAGATTTGTTTCTCTGATAATAGCTTTGGTTATAGTAGTTGAATTGAGACTTTAAAGTATCTATTCCAGTCTACATATAAATTCGAGATAAGACTAAATTCGAGATAAGACTCGCAAAAACAATGATTACAATTTCTTATCTTCATCAGTAATCTCACGAATAACCCTGCAAGGATTCCCGACAGCGACAACCCCTGACGGAATATCTTTTGTCACAACACTTCCAGCGCCGATAACAGCGTTATCTCCGATAGATACGCCGGGCAGTACAACAACATTGCCGCCTATCCATACGTTGCTGCCGACTTTAATCGGATAAGCATACTCCAGCCCTGCATTACGGCGCTCTGCGTCAAGCGGGTGTCCAGCTGTATAGAAACCGCAGTTTGGACCGATCATTACATTATCCCCAAAAATAACCTTTGCTGTGTCAAGAATTATACAGTTGTGATTTACATAGAAATTGCTGCCTATTTCGATGTTGTAACCATAGTCGCACATAAATGGCGGCTCAATAAAAAAGGGACCTCCTATTTTGCCAAAAAGTTTCTTGATTAAAGCGGTTTTTTCCTCAATTTTTGCTGGATGGAGCTGATTATATTCGTAGCAGATTGCTTTACAATAAGCCCGTTCCTCGATCAGTTCTTTATCATACATTGCATTATATAATAATCCCCGAGCTGCTTTCTCTTTTTCAGTCATTTCAGCCATTATTATTTCCCTCCTTAGTAAAATGGTAATTCTGTTTATTTAATTGCTTTTGAGAAAGTGCTTGGTTAATTGCTCTTGAAGAAGTGTTTAATTGTGAACTTAAAATCACACAATTCAAAGAAAAATCTGACCTTAAAATAAGAATTAAAATATAGGAAAAGAAGGTTAAGCTGAAGATCAGAAATAGTGATTTGAAATCGATGAGCTGCAATTCAATCTCCAGTATAACCTCAAGGTCATACCTTTTTACCTGGAATCATTGTTTACATTATTTTTCCAAAGATCATTGAGGATATTTTTATTAGCACGTAAGCTATTGGCAAAGATGCTAGAAACAAGTACAGAAAAAATCCAAGTGAGCGAAGACATTTCATTATACGAACTTCAATGCTGTTCCCCCCGCGAATTACAGCACCATCATAACCTATTGCGTTGTCAAACCGCCTGAAATATGGATCATTCTGTTTCATGTATTTACCCCACTGTTTTTCTCCCCACTGTAAAGTTCTCTTTAATTTACTTTAATAGTAAATACAGATACTTCCTATAAATAGTTATCTTATTGAACTAATGTTAGTTCAATAGTGTTTCAGAGATATTGATAATACTAAATTAGTCAAATGGGTACAAAAAGCAGGCAAAATAGATGATACTGTCTCATTTACGTATTGTTTTTGGTCTTCGCCACAACATCTATTGAGGAACTTTTCCAAAAATTATTCTTAAAGTTTTAATCAATAACTTTAATTAGTAGCTTCTTTATTTTCAGCCTTTAGAGAGGCTATTCCTTCAGGATAAGAGATAAGGCATGCTTAAAGTTTCACAACCAGAATCTAAATCCGACCTTGAAGTAAGACTTGAAGCACTAGAAAAAAAGCTTTATACACACTTAAAATCAGAAAATAAAAATAATAAAAATCAGAGTGGGCCCGCTGAGATTCGAACTCAGGACCTCCGCCGTGTGAAGGCGACGTCATAACCATCTAGACCACGAGCCCATGAATTGAAATTGAAAATTAAAAGGGCTAAGCAACCATAAAATAGAACTTCCTATGTATAAGCTTATCGCTTGTTAATGATGCTCAGGGCTGCCTCCATGCGGTATGAAAGATTTTTTATATTTTACTCGATCTGATTCGGTTTTTATCCACGTTTTATCCACTGCCCAGCTTTTTTTCACGCCGGCTGAACCAGCATTAATAATCTGAGATTCTATCTGTTTTGCCGGAGAATTTTTTCTCAGTGTCAATAAAGTAAATAAGTAATAAATGTTAATAAATGTTAATAAATCTAAAGACACTAATCTCAGTAAAGGGTTATAAATGATAGAAATCCTCAAAATTCTCTTCAGCATGCCTTTTTTGCTGTATTCATGTTATTCCGATCTTGAATCCCGCATGGTTTCAAATAAGGTCTGGAAATACATGCTTACAGCAGGCTCGATATTTATATTCTATGAGCTTTTTACCGTGGGGATTTCATATCTTATACAGCTTGTTTTTTCAGGAGTCATTGTTTTTACTGTCGTTTATATTCTTTTCCAGTTCGGGGCTTTCGGAGGCGGGGACGCGAAGGGGTTGATAGTGCTTTCAATCCTTTTTCCGACCTACCCGGTTTTTAAGATCTCAGGAGAAATATATCCCCTGCTCGGGCTTCCGCCTGTGGGGCTTTTTACTTTTACGGTGCTCGGGAATGCTCTCCTGCTGACAACAGCTGTCCCGCTAGGAATGTTCTGCTACAATCTCCTTCATTTCTCGCCCGAAATGGTCAAAAAACCGCTTTATATGTTCATAGGCTACAGGACTGAGATCTCTTCCCTGAAAAATAAGAAGCACCTTGGCCTGCTTGAAAAATTTGAGCTTAACGAAACCGGAAGTCTCAAAAGAGGGTTCGCCCGCACAGGACTTAATTTCGATGCAGACCAGAAACCTGAACTCGAAGAATATCTGAAAAAAGGGTTGATCGGGAAAGATGTCTGGGTTACTCCAGGTCTGCCGTTCATGCTTTCAATTACAGCGGGCTTTATAGCCGCAGTTATTTTTGGAGATTTGATCTTTTATACGGTTATACACCTTATAACAGGTTAACAGAGCAATTATTGTTTTCACTCGATTTAGCCTGCTGCTAGCCAGATTCATTTTAAGAGAATCTCTTTTTAGAAACTTACCTCTTCTGTACAACAAGCAGTCCGTAAAGCATTGTCTCAGGGACAGGCGGATTTTCAGGCGTGCCTCTTGCAATCCTTTCTTCAGGATAGCCCAGGTTTTCGCAGGTATAGAGTTCGGCTTCAATGCCCAACTCCTTCAGGACTTCCGCGACCTCAAGCGAGCCGAAATTCTCATCCGGCAGAAGAAATATATTTCTTCCATTCTTCAATTCCCGGATTAGTTCGGCTTTTGCAGGCTCGGGGTCTCTGCCATGGGCTGTAATTGCACAGAGATTTGTCAGGTTCACCCTGGTACGCGCACAGGCTACCTGCATTGAAGAAATTCCCGGAATCACCTTATCCTTCTCCCCTGCGAATTTTCCAAGCCCTGAAAACATTGGATCGCCTGTGGACAACACAACTGCATCTGCTGGCAGGAGATGAAGCGATTTGTAGTCCTTAATCGGTTTTGCTTCACAGTTAATGTATTTCTCAGCAATTTCAAGGGCTCTTTTTGAGCCATAAACCACAGAGGCTTTCCTTATGGCTTCTATTCCTTCTTCCGTGAGCATCCCCGGTCCAACTCCGACTCCTACCACAATCATTATTTTTCCCCTTTACCTGTCTATTTTAAGCTTTTCCATTCTTTCGTTTTAATTTTTCAGTAATTCCTGCTTAACTTTCTCTTTTGCTGTCCATGAGGACCGAGCCATCCCTGTCAATTACCACGATTCTTGCACCCTTCCCTTTTTCTATAGCCATCTCGAAGGCTTCTTTCAGGCGTGGGTGTTCAGGCTCTTTCTCAAGCATCTCGACAACAGTTGCATATCCGCTGCCTTCAAGCATATCAGGGTTTCCCCATTTAAGGGCAAGACCGGGAAGTCCACAAATAATTACATCGCCAGAGGCATATTCAAGCCCTTCCGAAATCCTGCTTCCGACCATAACAACGGTGTAATCAGGGAAAAGCATATGGGAATAGCGCATTCCTACCCTGCCTGTGGTCAGGACAACTTTATCTGTACAGCGAATAAGGTCTCCTTTCATCTCTCCAAGATGGTCATTCCAGGGCTCAACAAAACCTGTGCTCCCAAGTATGGAGATTCCGCCTTCCACACCTATCCTGCTGTTCAGGGTTTCCTTTCCGATCTTTTCCCCATCCGGAATTGAGATTATAACCTCGGCTCCTTTCAAACCCAGCTCATCTACGGCTTCCTTCACTGCTGCCTTTATCTGTTCCATTGGCTTCGGGTTAATAGCTGGCTGACCTTTTGGAACCTGGAGCCCGTCCCTTCTAACAATTCCTATGCCTTTTCCTCCGAGAATGCGGATTCCTTCGGATTCCCTGGCTTCGCCCACAAATTCAAGTCCCCGGGTAATGTCTGACTCATGATCGTTCTGAATCTTTTTTACAACTGCACGCCCCTGTGAGGCTTCGCTGACCTCAAGCTTAGCTCTCAGTCCAATAGGGGTGGGGACGGACACGCTGTCAACTGTTTTCCTGAGAGAAAGAACAGCGGCTTTTGCAGCAGCACTTGCTGTGGTTCCTGTAGTGTATCCTCTTTTGAGAACAGATCCATCACTTAGAACCACAACCATCCCGGATGCTACTTTTTTTTCAAGTTCTTCCCTGGGAATGCCGGCGCGGAGAATCCATTCCTCAGGAATCTTGAAATTGTTAACAGGATCTATCATGGAAGAATACTCGGAGGTTTTTTATTATAAATGTATTGACGTGAAAATCAGAAATGATATCAACTAATTTCCGGGAGAAGCCTTGCCGTACTTCAAAAGGAAGATCACTGAGTCTCGTCAGAAGCTAAACCCTGAACCAATTAAAAGCTAAAGAATCATAGAAAAAACCTGAACCAATTAAAACTAATGAATCATAGAAAAAAGTGTATAGAAAAGAGGTGGCATCATTCCAGGATCGGGGGATTTGTTTTTCGGAAATGGGGTTTTATCCTGGATTCTGGAACGATTGGGGGCGTTCCTTTCGGGATTTTTGGGGTTGGTGTGTGAAAAATAGCCTTGTGGAATGATGCCTATTCGGATGCCAGAACTTACCTGACACCAAGTACTAAATCATAAGTTATGTTATATAAATTTTAGGGAACCCAGAACATTTTTTTATATAAGAGTACATCAGCTGATTATTGAGATTACACTTATATGTTATTATATACTTGTGTAGATCAGGTTTATGATTATGTTTCTAACTCGACGGAGCAGATATCTCTTTAGAATCCAGTTACCTTACTTAAAGTAATTTTACTGGATTCTTGCAAACATGCGGTCCAGTTCTTCTTTCGTAAATGTGATCACAGTTGACCTGCCGTGTGGGCAAGAGTAGGGGTTTTCAGCCTTTTTAAGCTGCTCTATGAGTTCCTCCATCTGCCCTGGGCTGCAGGCTGCTCCCGCTTTGATTGCAGCCCTGCATGCAAGGGTTTTGCAGACTCTTTCCGAAATTCCTGTATCCTTTTTAACTCTCCCTGAGGCTAGAAGATCAGAGATTACATCATGAATAATTTCCGAACCTTCGAGCCGTCCGAAAACCTCAGGCACGAAGGTAATCACATATGTATTATCTCCAAACTCTGAAATCCCGAAACCGTAGTCTTCAAGATAGGGAATATATTCTTCCATAAGCACTTTTTCTTTAGGGGTAAGATCTATTGTTACAGGTGTGATTAGCTCCTGCACCCTGGATTTTTTCATTCTTAGGATCTGCTCGTAAAGAATTCGTTCATGAGCAGCATGCTGATCAATAAGCACCAGGTCTTCCCCTTTTTCGGCAAGAATATACAGCCTAGAGAATTGCCCAATAACCCGCAAGTCTTCAAGAGAACCCTTATTTGTTTCCGGTTCTTTCCTGTTTTCAGGATTTCTATCGTCCGGAATTCCCTGTATTCCATCCTTAGAGGTAAAGTTCAGCAACCGTTCAGATTTTTTCAATTTCCTTTCAGTATCTTTTACTGGATAGGAGTATCTTTCAGCTTTTTCTCTCAGAGCTCCGCCGCTTTCAGGAAAGTTGGAGATCTCATGAGTACACTTTGTCTTTCCGGTCGCGCTTTTTCCAAAAATTTCCGCAGCTTCTGAGACCTGCAATCTATCCGAAGATTCTGAAATTTCGAAGGTTTTTTGAACCCGATCTTTTCTTTTCCTGATCTCGGGTACAAGATTACTTTCAGAAAGCACCTTCTCAATTGCAAGTGTGATCGCATCTCCAATCTCTTTTTCCCGGCTGAAGCGCACTTCGGCTTTACGGGGATGAACATTCACATCCACTTCCCTGGGATCAATAACAAGCGAAAGCACTGCCACCGGATAGCGTTCTTTTGGAATTCTGGTGTAATATCCTTCACGGACAGCTTTATTGATAGCTCTTGAGATCACCGGACGGGTATTTACGAAAAAGAAAAGCTGGTCACTATCTCTTCGCGTGATTTCGGGTTTTGAGATATATCCCCTGATCTCAAAGTCTTCTGTCCTGTACTCCAGGGGAAGCATTGAACGCGCTGTATCTGGTCCAAGCAGGTTTACAATACTTTTAAAAGGGTCGCTTGAACCCGCATTTCTTATGACTGGTTTTCCATCGCTCAGCAGGGTGAAAGAAATCTCCGGGTTTGCCAGGGCAAGACGCATGACCGTATCGGTAATATGGGCAAGCTCAGTACGGTCGCTTTTGAGATATTTCTGCCTTGCAGGTGTATTGTAAAACAGATCTTTTACATGTACGGATGTACCCGGAGCCGTGCCCGCATCCGAGGTTTCCAGTACTTTTCCCCCATGGATCACTATCTTTGTGCCTGTAATTTCTTCCTGCTGCCGGGTAAGAATTTCTACTTTTGCAACGGCTGTAATAGACGAAAGCGCTTCTCCCCTGAAACCCATTGTGGAAATAGTATCAAGGTCTTCGATAAACATGATCTTGCTCGTTGCATGTTTTTTATATGAGAGCAGGGCATCTTCCCGGCTCATCCCGCAGCCGTTGTCTCTGACAAGGATCGAACGTTTTCCACCTTTTTCAATTTCGATGCGGATTTCCGTAGCTCCAGCATCGATTGAATTGTCTATTAATTCCTTTACTACTGATGCAGGACGCTCTATTACTTCTCCTGCTGCAATTTTATTTATAGTATCTTTATCAAGGATTCGGATTCTATTTCCCTGAACTTTTTCCTTCCCTTCAGGATATTCTTTCTTCATTGCTTTACTCCGTCCAAATTAGAAAGGTTTTATCGTGTATCCTTTAATCGACCCTTCAATAAGCAGCTTTTCAGTTCATTGGGTTTACTCAGAGTTTTTTCAATTGAGTAATTTTTTCAGCTCATAAAGCTTATTCAGAGCCTCTATTGGTGTTATTTCTTCCACATTCAACTTTTTTAGAGCAGCTTCTACGGGGCTGGGTCTGTTTGCTTCTAATTGATTTCCACTGCTGCTTCCGGGATCAAAAAGCAACATCTGGGTATAACGTGCGGATGATCTGCTTTTTCTCTTTTTCCCATTCTCGCCATCTTCGGCTTCTTCAAGCACGTTTTCTCTTTCGAGTTCCTTAAGAATCTCATTTGCTCTTTCGATCACCTTTTCCGGGACGCCAGCAAGCCTTGCAACATGGATTCCGTAACTCTTATCTGTTGCACCTGGCACGATCTTTCGCAGGAAGACAAGTTCGTGACCCTCTTCTTTTACTGCAATATGGTAGTTTTTTACCCTTTTTAATTTCTTTTCGAGCGATGTAAGCTGGTGGTAATGGGTTGCGAACAGTGCCCTCATTCCAACTTTTCCTCTGTTATGCAGGAATTCCACAACGGCTTTTGCGATGCTGTATCCGTCATAGGTACTTGTTCCCCTGCCGATCTCATCAAGCAGCACAAGACTTCTTGGGCTTGCATTATTCAGAATATTTGCAAGCTCTACCATTTCTACCATAAACGTGCTCTGCCCACTTGCAAGGTCATCAAAAGCCCCTATTCTTGTAAAGACCTGGTCAATAATCCCTATTGAGGCATAGGATGCAGGGACAAAGGAACCTGCCTGAGCCATAATAGCGATAAGCGCAGTCTGTCGCATGTAAGTGGATTTACCTGCCATGTTCGGGCCTGTTATCAGCAAAAACTGGTTTTCCTTACAATCCATTTCGGTGTCGTTAGGCACAAAGCCGCTAGACACCGTTTTCTCAACTACTGGATGCCTTCCGTCCCGTATAAGGATTCTGCAATCGTCAGTAAGCTGGGGTCTTACATAATTGTTATTTTCTGCAGTTTCAGCGAAAGCCGCAAGGACATCAAGCAAACCTGTTCTCTCGGCAACCTCCTGAAGTTCTCTTGAATGGGCTGACAGCATATGCACGATTTCGGTAAAGATTTCATATTCGAGAGCTATAGCTTTTTCATTGGCAGTCAGGATAAGGCTCTCTTTCTCCTTGAGTTCTGGGGTAAAAAAACGCTCGGCATTTGCCATGGTCTGCTTTCTGATATAGTCTTCAGGCACCTGGCTGCTATTGGCATTTGTTACCTCTATGTAATATCCGAAAACCTTATTGTACCCCACTTTAAGGGATTTTATCCCGCTTCGTTCCCTTTCTTTCTGCTGGAAATTTGCAATCCACTGCTTGCTGCTGCTAGCGATATCCCGCAGCTCATCAAGTTCTGCACTGTACCCCGGCTTTATCATACCTCCTTCACGGACCGAGACAGGCGGGTCGTCAACAATTGCTCGATCTATTGTTTCAGTCAGGTCTTCAAGTTCAGAAAATGATGCAAGTCCGACTGCAATCTCCTTTAAAAGATCAGACTTGGCTGTCTCCATGAGGGAATCGCGGATAAGAGGCAGGACATCAAGTGATTTCTTCAGGGATATAAGATCCCTTGCGTTTGAGTTCCCGTACACTATCCTGCCTACGAGACGTTCTATATCCCTTACCTCGGAAAGCCAGCTCCGCAGGTCGTAGCGAAGCAGAGGATTTTCTACCAGTTCTTCCACAGCATCGAGGCGAAGGTTGATCTTCTCTACGGAAAGCAGAGGCTTCAAAAGCCACTTTTTCAGAGTACGGCTTCCCATTGGCGTTTTTGTGCAGTCCAGAATGCGATAAAGAGAATTTGCGTCCCCCTCATCCCGCACGTTTTTTACAATCTCAAGATTCCGCAGGGTTACGGAATCAAGAATCATGAATTCGGAGTTTGAGTAGGTTCTCAATGTATTGATATGTGAAAGCTCCCTCATTTGCGTTGTCTGGGCATATTCAAGAGCAGCCCAGGCTGAATAAATTGCAAAATCCAGTTTCTCACAGCCCATGCCTTCAAGGGTTGCAACTTTGAAATGTGCTTTCAGTCGCTCTGCGGCTTCCTCGATTTCTGAAACTTGAGGAGCAAATTCTTGCACAATAGTCTGAGCTTTCAGTCGGTCTGTAAGGTCGGAATTTCCATAAAGGGACGGAGGGAGGATGCATTCGGAAGGCCGCATGCGGGCAAGCTCGCTTAGAAGCTTTTCAAAGTTTTCCGAGTCCTGAAACTGCGTTGTAAGGAATTCTCCTGTCGAAATGTCCAGAAAGGAGACCCCAAGTTCTATTTCTTTTTTCGCATTCCTGCTGGACTTTCCGATTTCCCGCCCTGCAACTGCCATCAGGTAATTGTTAGAGGCATCCGAAAACATGGAAGAATCAATTGCCGTGCCGGGTGTGACCACCCTGACAACTCCCCGCTTTACAACTCCCTTTGCCTGCTTCGGATCTTCAAGCTGTTCGCAAATTGCCACTTTGTACCCTTTATTTATGAGCCTCGGCAGATAGGTGTCAATTGAATGGTAGGGTATTCCTGCAAGTGGCATTCTCTTTCCAGACCTGTCTTTCCCCCGGGCTGTAAGAGTGATTTCAAGTTCTTTTGCAATAATTTTAGCATCTTCTCCGAATGATTCGTAAAAGTCCCCCATACGGAAGAAGATCAGGGTGTCAGGATATGCTTTCTTGGCTTCATAATACTGACGCATTGCAGGGGTCAACGTTTCTTTCATTTTTTACTCACTGTAAGCCTTGAATGTTTCTGCATAAAGTTGTGAATTTTACAAAAAGTTCCGGGTATTTCAGGACTCCCTGAATACAACCTTATCCTATCAGGGTTTCCTGAAAAATAGCTAGTACTCTCTGGTGCTGGATAGTCAGATGCTATATTTTTTATTAAAATCATCCTTCTTATATATATTTAACAATTCGGTGTTGCAAGCCGTCTCGAAGGAGGATTTGCTCTGGAAAGGGAAAAACTCATTGAAGTTTGCCCTGTATGCGGAAACGCAGATTTATACTATGAAGTTGGCGGGTATGCTGGTACAGTTTACCATTGCAAGGAGTGCGGGTATATAGGAGCTTTCGTTATTGAGGCTAATGAAGAGATGATCGAAAAAATTCGGGAGAAGTATAAGCGTGAAAGATTAATGAAATGAGCAAAGATAAACAAGACTAATAATATTTATTGATATATAAATCATATTAATATATAAAAACACTGATAAATAATATTGATATATAAAATATTGGCATGTAAATAATACTGATATTGATAAATAATATTTTACATACTTGGAAAAATTTAACAGTGAGCTAAAAAGCCAATAATGTCGAGAATAATATGGGACAATGAGTAGAGATGTGTCAAAAATAAGACCTAATAAAAATTTTGGTGGGGCCGCTGAGATTTGGACTCAGGTCGCAAGACCCCCAGTCTTGCAGGATGGACCAGGCTACCCTACGGCCCCGCAGAGCAGGTTATACTTCTCAATGGCAAATCTCTTTCTTTGTTTGCCATCGTCAACTATTGTAATCAAATATGTAGTATAAATGAGTATCGGTAGAAGAAAGTCAAGATATTCTCTTTAACCTTTCTTCGCTTATAATTCGGAATTTACAGATATCACTATCTCTGGCTTTTCTAACATTACCTGCGCTGTCAAGGTTTTTGAAAATCAGCTTCGGAAGGCTTGCTCAGTATACTTTTTGCCCGCAGGACTCTCTGGATAATGGTAATGTGGGAAAATACGGCTATCAAAACTAGAGCCCAGCCAAGAAAACCTGAAAGCCCTCCCAAAGCCAGGATAATCATCCTTTCCGTGCGTTCGGCAATACCGACAGACAGTTTCCGGCAACCTGCGGATTCTGCGCGGGCACGGGTATAGCTTACCAGGAAGGAGCCAATCAGGGCATAGCCTGCCCATAGCCAGACCTCTATTTGCAGAATTGGGGGGAGAACAAGCCTGCCGTTAACCGCACCTGCGATTATCCCCAGGAACACTATGCCATCAGAGTAACGGTCGCAAACCGAATCAAGTACGCCCCCAAAAGGTGTGATCCGATCTTTTGCCCTTGCAACTCCCCCGTCAAGAACATCAAAGATCCCGCTGAAAAGGATCAGAAGCCCTCCCGCAAAAGGTTTTCCCAGTGTGAATGCTGCTCCTGCAGCCAAGCTAACGGCAAAACCCAGTAAAGTAAGGGTATTTGGAGACAAGGGAATCAGGCAGGCAAGGGGTATTATCAATTTTCTTGCGCTGTTCTTGAGTTCGTCAAAGATTTATATCCCATCCTTTTGCCAACTACATATATAGCTACTTATAAACTACATATATAGCTACTTATAATGATGATATCGTTGAACATTAGCTTATCTTTTGGAAAAATCTGCCAAGTTATTTTAATTTTCCTTCTGAAGATTTCTCACAGTCTTAGAGACAATTTTCTGCACAGAACACATATTGGACAGTGAAAAAATCCCATTCAGACCGAGAATTTTAGTAATTACCCTATATTACCCTACATGTTTCTGGTAGTTTCCCGACGATTTCTTATTAGAAAGAACCTTTAAGATTTCATGTTAGAAGGAATGCTTAGTGATATTCTATCAAAAAGGTAGTTTCAATGACCGTATTTGTTTCAATGACTGTATTTAAAAGGGACCTGTTAAGATAGAATAAACTTCACTAGCTTAAAATGATACGGAGTTGAAAAATGGAAATAGTAGAAAAGCACAGATCAAATTGTACGGAATGCGGACAATGCCTTGAAGTCTGTCCTCGCTACAATGATCTCTGCTTGATTGGCCGGCTTTACAGTTACCTTGAGGGGAAAGCAGAGATTGATTCCAAGTTCCTGTTGCGTTGCCTGACCTGTGGGCTCTGTGTGGATGCCTGCCCCGAGAATCTGGGAATTAAAATGCTTATTTCTCCTGCCAGACAGAAATGGGTTAATGAAAACGGGCTTACCGATAGGCAGACAATGGTAGATCCCGAGTCTAAAAACAACCTTTTCAGGAAAATTGCCGAGCTTGATGAAACCCATATATATAAGAAAAGCCCGGGATCGGTAGTGTATTTTCCCGGTTGTGCAGGAACATATATCAACAAAATCATGGCGCAGTCTACTGTTGCCCTGCTGGAGAAAGCAGCAGTCGATTATACTGTTCTTAGCGGGGTTGAGTACTGTTGCGGAGCCGTGTCCGCAGGTGCAGGCGATCCCGGACCTATGCGCAGAAATGGACAGCTCAATATTGAAGAAATTAGAAGAAGAGGAGCGAAAATTCTTATTACTGCCTGTCCGGGCTGCTTCAAAGCGTTTAAAGATATCTATCCGAGAATGTTTGAGAATCTTGATTTTCAGGTGCTGCATGTTTCCCAGTACCTTGAGCTTCTGGTAAGGGAAGGAAAACTTATTCCTGAGACTGTTCTCAAGCATAGAGTCTTTTATCACGATCCCTGCCATCTGACCAGGGCAATGGGCGTAAATCAGGAAGCGAGAGATGTGCTTAAGAGTATACAGGGTACTGAACTTGCCAACGAAACCACAGAAAATTCAGCCTGTTGCGGTTTCGGAGGTGGGGTAAGGGTTAATTACCCATCCGAGTCGCTAGATATAGCTTCCGATCGCTACAGGGCTGCTGAAAAATTGGGCTGCGATGTAATTATCACAAACTGTGGAGGCTGCATGCAGAATCTTATTGAAGCCGGGAAGGGTGAAATAATAAAAGTTTTCGACCTTGCAGAATATCTTTCCCTCGCCTGTGGAATAAAAATCGAGAGAGACGATACAAGAATGCTTGAACTCGTCAACAAAGCTTACAGGCTCTGCGTCTCAGGGTACGGAAAATCTGATGATTGCTGAGAAATATGTATATATATTTTTTCATTTTTAGGAGATTTCAATTAAGTAGCATAAAATAATTGAATAAATTAAATATGTCCCTCTTAAAAAAATAAACTTTGAAATTCTTCTAGAATATATAAATAACGATAAAATCAAATTAGAATTAAAACTAGCAGCTATCGCCTTGTTTATTCTTCAAAATGTTTAGGAATTAACAGGATGTCAGTTATTTATTCACAATAATTCTTGATTTATTGTATTTACTTCTTATAAAGTTCATATTTTTGGATTTACTTGAGGAAGTTTATAAAAGTCCGTTTTGATTATCTATTATTTATATTTTTTGATAATTTTATTTTGATTTCTTCCTCAATATACTTATAAAATGGGTAATACCAAAAAATATATATACAACCCCTAGTTTTGGTTTAGTTTTTTTAAAAAAATATATATAGAAGAAAAGTTACCTGTTTATTGAGACATCTAAAAGATGATAATCAGACGGGACTGATGAGGCATAAAAACACTACATTGTTAAAATGCTCATTAATCTCTGTCAGCATAATCATGAGTTTCTCATGATTTTGTCTCGCTTATGGTATCATGGTTTCCCACCCATGATACTCATGAGCTTCTTCCTGTACATTTCATGGTTTCATCCTGTGGCATGAGTCCACTACTTAAATATCACATATAATCATGATATTCAGGAAGAAGTGTCTTTAAACTTTAAAAACTAAAACGGAGGATGCAGTATTAGCAAAGAAGAATTGCTTCAGGAACTTGCAGACGCTATAATCTCCTGTAAGAAAGATACAGTACTCGCTGCTGTTGAAAAAGCTAAAGGAGAACTGGAGCCTTCCGAAATAATTGAAAAAGGGCTCGCTGCAGGTATGAATGAAGTAGGTATCCTTTTTGAGAGAGGAAAACTTTTCCTTCCACACGTAATGATGGCTGCCGATGCAATGACTGCAGGAGTTGAAGTTCTTAAGGATCTTATGCCTGAAGGGACTTCCGGCTCAAAGCTCGGTGTTATTGTGAACGGTACCGTAGAAGGTGACGTTCATGATATTGGAAAATCAATCGTGTCCACAATGCTCCAGTCTGCTGGTTTTGAGGTGCATGATATCGGACGTGACGTTCCAATCAGGAATTTTATTGAGAAGGCAAAGGAAGTCAATGCTGATATGATTGGACTCTCAGCCCTTATGACCACAACCCTCCAGGGACAGAAGGACGTAATCGAGCTTCTCAAGGAAGAAGGGCTCAGGGACAAAATAAAAGTCATGGTCGGTGGTGCACCTGCAACCCAGGCATGGGCGGACAAGATTGGTGCAGACTGCTATGCTGAAAACGCAAGTGAGGCTGTCGCAAAGGCAAAAGAGCTGCTGGCTTAAATTATTCTTATTTGGAGGCTAAAAAATGGCAAAAACTAATGCAGTTGCAGGATTTAATGCACTTAATGGCGTAGAATTAAACCTTTTTACTAATGAAGAACTCAAAGCAATACACTATGCTACCATGGAAGTTCTGATGAACCCCGGTGTTCAGGTTTCTGATCCCGAAGCAAGGCAGATCTTCAAAGAAAATGGCTGCGAAGTCGACGAGGAAACCAAAGTTGTAAAAATCCCTGAATATATTGTAAGAAAAGCTCTTCAGCTTGCGCCTTCCAGATTTGTCCTCTGGGGTCGCGATAAAAAATACAATACTGTACAGGAATGCGGCGGTAAAGTGCACTGGACCTGCTTTGGTACAGGAGTAAAGATGTGCAAATACCAGGACGGCAAGTATGTAACAGTTGACTCCGTTGAGCAGGACATTGCAGACATCGCAAAACTCTGTGACTGGGCTGAAAATATTGACTACTTCTCACTGCCAGTTTCTGCAAGGGACGTTGCAGGTCAGGGTGCACAGGATGTCCACGAGACTTTCACACCGATTGTAAACACATCTAAACACTATCATCACATAGACCCAGTCGGCGAAAACGTCGAATATTACTGGGACATCGTAAAAGCATACTATGGCGGCGACGAAGAAGAAGCAAGGAAAAAACCAATTTTCTCAATGCTGCTCTGTCCAACAAGCCCGCTCGAGCTCAGTGTAAATGCCTGTCAGGTCATAATTAAGGGCGCTCGCCTCGGAATCCCAGTTAATGTCCTGAGTATGGCAATGTCAGGGGGGTCGTCTCCTGTTTATCTTGCAGGCACGCTTGTAACCCATAATGCCGAAGTGCTCTCAGGAATTGTGCTTGCCCAGTTGACTGCTCCTGGAAGCAAAGTATGGTATGGAAGTTCCACAACGACATTTGACCTGAAAAAAGGAACTGCTCCTGTCGGATCTCCTGAACTCGGCTTGATAAGCGCCGCAGTCGCAAAACTTGCCCAGTTCTATGGCCTACCATCCTTTGTGGCAGGTTCCTAGTCTGATGCGAAGATCCCGGACAGCCAGGCAGGACATGAAAAAACTATTACCACCTTACTTCCAGCCCTTGCAGGAGCAAACACTATCTACGGAGCTGGAATGCTCGAACTCGGAATGACATTCTCAATGGAGCAGCTGGTAATTGACAATGATATTATTAGTATGGTCAAGAAGGCTATGGAAGGGATCCCTGTCTCAGAGGAAACCCTGTCAGTGGAATCAATCCAGAAAGTAGGCATCGGAAACAATTTCCTTGCCCTCAAACAGACCAGACAGCTTATAGACTATCCTTCCAGCCCAATGCTCATCGATAGGCGTATGTACGGAGACTGGGCAGCATCTGGTTCAAAAGATCTTGCAGCAGTCGCACATGAAAAGGTCGTGGACGTTCTTAAGAACCACCAGGTAAAACCAATTGATGCAGACATCCTCAAAGATATGCAGGCTGTTGTGGACAGGGCTGATAAAGCCTTCAGAGGCATGTAAAAACAGGAGCAGGAGATCTAAAAATGGCAAGCAAAGAAGAGATTTTAGCAAAAGCAAAAGAAGCGATTACTGAGTTCGATGAGGAAATGGCGGCTGAAGTCGCAGAAGAAGCCCTTGCTGCAGGGATTGATCCTGTAGAACTTATTGAAGAAGGATATACTGCAGGCATGCAGGAAGTAGGAGAGAAGTTTGAACAGGGATCTCTTTTCCTGCCTCATGTGATTGCAGCCGCAGAGGCTATGAAAGCAGGAATAGATGTCATTACACCGGAAATGGAGAAGCGTAAATCCGAGACAAAGAACCTCGGAACTGTTGTTATAGGAACCATAGAAGGTGACATTCACTCCATTGGAAAGGACATCGTAGCCTCCATGCTCAACATCGCAGGTTTCAAAGTTGTGGATCTTGGAAGGGATGTTCCTATTAAAACCTTCGTCGAAAAAGCAAAGGAACTCAAACCCCGGGTTGTCGCATCCTCCGCTCTTATGACAACCACAATGGTCAACCAGATTCAGATTGAAGAACAGCTGAAGGAAGCAGGCATCCGCGATCAGGTTAAAACCATGGTCGGAGGCGCTCCTGTAACCCAGGACTGGGCAGACAAGATCGGCGCAGACATCTATGGTGAGAGCGCTAACGATGCAGTCGCTAAGGTAAAAGCAGCCCTGAAAAGCTGAGAAACAGCCCTGGTAAACGGTTTAAACTGTAGAAAATGTGATCTTCGGAACACATTTTCTGCCACAGTTTATTGTGCAGTTTTTGCGGATTCTTGATGTTGATATAAGCAAGAAATATCTTGCAGACATTCGCAGGCTGCACCTTCTGGCTGTGGAATTGGGACTGGGAGATCCCCCATCCCTGAGGGAGTTCCACAGCATTCTGAAAAATGGAGGGACTTTTGTGGATTTAAAAACTTTAAAAAAACAGGAAAATAAAAGAAAAATCAGTAAAGGGTATATGTGGGCCCTTTTTTGTGCTGTTTTCTGGGGTCTCTGGTATCTGCCAGGAACTGTTGTCTGGGTACTCAACCCGTTCGATGAGATGTATGCCGCCATTGCCAAAGCAAGTGGAGACGGCATGTCCCTTGTTGTTACTGCTGTTCTGATCACTGCCTTCAATGCACTCACTGTTATGCTTGCGCTTATGGTCTGGAATGGAGTGCTTGGAAAGTACGGGGAACTGGGCAGGACTCTTAGGGAATTCCACCCCTGCTCCAAATGGTTCTTCCTTGCCTCGATCTTCGGTGGCCCGATAGCAATTCTCGGTTCTTTTATTGCTATGGGCTTTATAGGAGGAGCATTTGCAGCCGTTGCTGGCCTTCTTTATCCTGTTATAGGTTCGATTCTTGCCTATTACTGGTACGGAGAAAAAATCTCAAAGAGAGCAATAATCGGCATTGGAATCATTGTCCTTGGAGGTATTTCTATTTACGGCGGTGGAGTTCTGACAGAACTTTCTTCAGGTAACATCCCCTGGATAGGATATCTCGGAGGTTTGATGGCTGCTGCCGGCTGGGGCATTGAAGGTGCAATTGCAGGTAAAGGACTTGACATCGCAGAGCCGGATGCTGGGCTCACCCTTCGTTTCCTTGGAGAAAACATAATCTGGTGGGTTATTATCGTGCCGATTCTGGCAATCCTTGGCTTCCCGATGTACTCATTTGCATTCCAGGTTTTCGAGCCTTTAACTCTGCTGGTCCTAGTCTTCGCAGGTATCACATTTGGTTTCTGTTATGTTACCTGGTACAAGTCTTTCCCGCTTATAGGAGTTGGAAGAGGTCAGGGCATTGGAAACCTGTACGGGTTCTGCGCTGTTATATTCATATTCCTCTTCTTCGGAGACATGCCAGAGTGGACTATTATTTTAGGCGGTTTGCTCTGTATCATAGGGAGTTTCATCATGTTTACTGAAGATACAAGTGCACTTGAAACCCTGAGAGGTGAGTGAATGAGCCAAAGACGTCCTATTAAGTTCAGGATCCTAGAACTTTTCCTTGATGGGAAAGAGCACTGGAATTACGAGATTGTTTCGAAGATCCAGGAAGAATATGACATGAAGAGCGACTATGGCAGGGACAGCATCAACTTCGATATTATCGAACTGGCATCCGGAGGGATGTTGAAAGACCTGGAGCAGAAAGTTGACGAGAGCGGAATCTACAAAAAAGGTTTCCTTCTGCACAGGTACAGGATAACTGACTTCGGAATAACCAGGGCATCCGATGCCTGCCTTAGAGGCTTATAATCTCAAGGAGGGAAAACATGACACAAACAGCAGTGGCTCTGGAGGCTTACAACAATTACTGGGCGAATTCCTTCATACCGGCAGCCGATATCATGTGGATAGTTTTTATCCTGATTCTGGCAATAGTAGCCCTCTGGCAAGCCAGAACCTTTGTATCCAAATTCTGAACCCCAAAATACAGCTTATTAAATTGTATTTAAGATAAATGAAAAGGTGAGAAAAATGGCAACCGAATATTCTTTGCGTATGGGAGACGGGAAGAGAATCTTCCTTACAAAAGATAAGATCATGGAGGAGATTGAGGCAGGTACTGGAAATGCTGCCGACCTTGGTGAAATCCCTGCTCT